>Ga0126381_100000063_pt1 | contig 124774 bp, 104 predicted proteins | sample PanSoiMetPlot_28_FD_96465 | JGI IMG/M metagenome (GOLD analysis project Ga0126381, IMG submission 96465) | Tropical forest soil microbial communities from Panama - MetaG Plot_28 | ecosystem: Environmental > Terrestrial > Soil > Tropical forest > Bulk soil | place: Panama | collected 2016-02-17 | reverse complement strand
GCCATCTATAAATGGCTGGCGACATGGAATGGCGAACCTTCTCCGTTCGCCTGGCGAGCTTCCGCCGATGTCATCCTCGATAAGGTCCGACGCTGTAAAGAATTATCTAAGACAGGAGACTAGGATAGGCGGTTCCGGTGGTTCTGAAGGAGGTGCCTGATCCGCCAATTGCTCGGTCGCAGAATCGGCGCGCGAATCGACTGCCGCGTGGTTTTGTCCGTATCAGACACCCTGGCCTGCTCGCAGGCCGCCGGCGTAGCCAACTGCTACCCCTCTCAAGATCCTTGCTCACTGCAGCATTGCTGTTGCCAACAAGCCCAGTCGCCCTTTCCTCCGCCGGCAAAGATGAGGCATCCCGGCTCTGGACTTGTCGCTTTGTGGAGGCTCAATGGTAATCGTTGAACGCATTACTGCTGTCCAGATCAGATCCCGTTCTCCTCCGACAGCGGCAGCTATCTGAGATGCCAGGACCCTTCATCGTCGGCCATTCGATGTTTCCATGAGCGGTCGCTATCTTTGCGCTTTGAATCCCGGCCGCGTCGCGCAGGCACACCTCACGGAATCTTCAGAGGCGATGCCACAGTATTCCTTCGCGTTCGGCGGCATCCGTGCGCTTGATATCGCACGGATGCTCGCGGATGCAGGCACGAAGACGTTCCTGATAGATCCCGTTGATGCCGCCGGCGGCCGAGCGGCCCAATCTGAAAGGGTCCGATTGACAACGATTGAGCAATTTCTTGCGCGCCGGGTAGCGATTCCAACGGTTGGCGGCGCCTTCAAACCATACACGGTTTGGGCGACGCCAAATTCTGCCCGGGTCCAGAGGAAAACCTGCGGACGCTACACAACTCGATGATCGGGGAAATCGTCAGCGCCAGACGACGCGCCCGGAAGCAGGAAACTAACTAGTAGGATCCAAATGGTGCATAGGGGCCGTAGCCGCCGCCCGTCACCTTCTCAGTGTCTTCTGGGCTGATTTCCTCAGGAGTTTCCTCAGTCGAGGGTTCGATCAATTCGTCGTTTGGCTCCATGCTTCCTCCAATCCAGCCTGGCTGGATTCATCAAGCCTAAGGAGCAATCTTCTTAAAGTCAAACAAAAACAGCGGCGCACCAATGTTCCGCGGCCGTCGTGCCCGACGATGGATGGAATTTGCGTGGACGGATGGGAATATCCGGGCGTGACTGGGCAACCGTAACCACGCCCGGAGTTGTAAAACTAGCCGCGAACTGAGCCGCCCGCGATCTCCTCGGCGTCTTCCGGGGTGACCTCTTCAGGCTCCTGCTCAGTCGAAGGTTCCAATACTTCGTCGTCAGGTTCCATGCATTCTCCGATCCAGCTCTGCCGGATTCATACAAAGCGTACTGATGGACCTTTCCAAAGTCAACAAAAACGGGTCTATAGGATTAGAACTCCGCGGGAATTCTGATCCGCCCTGTTCCAGAAGCAGTCATCGTGCTGCTTGAAAATGTCCGGAGGAAGGATAGTCTCGCGGTTGTTGACCCTTACCGGGCCGGATACTTTGTGAAAGCCCGGCAGCCCCATATTGAAATCGAACTGCGGCTCGTCATACTCGACGCTGGTGAAATCGTGCGCGTATCGCGGTTCTCCGAGCGCGTCGTAGATGCGCCCGATGGTGTCGTCCGGATTAGCTGTTAAGGATTCATACCGGACCGCGATCAGCCGCTTTGCCATCTCCCCGAACCAGGCCTGGCGCAGAGCTGCCAGAGATCTCTTGACGAAGCCGTCCTTGCCGGTCAGCGCCTCAACCCGGGTATAGACATTGCCCTTCGAATCGAAGCCGAACATTCGCTGGGTCAGGAACGCGTTGCGCTGGACGTGCCTCTCGATGCTGTCGAGAATCCACGCCGGATTGCGCAGACAGCAGACCACACGCGCGTCCGGAAACATTTCGACGAGCGCCGGCAGCAGCCCGCACCAGGCGCGGCCCGTGTCGAAAATGATCTTGTCGGAGGCGAGATCGGCATAGTAGGCCTCGAACACTGAGCGAAGAATCCTTCGTCGCTGGGTGTCGGTGATAAAGATGGAGGTGTCACTGGCGTGACTCATGGTCCGGATAAGGCTGAAGAACATTTCCGGCAGCGGTCCGGACATTGCCGCGTGGAACCTCGGATTCTGGCGCAGGATGCCCTCCAGAAGCGTGGATCCGGATCGCGGAAGGCCGGATATGAAATGAATTCGCATCGGTCGGCCCACCAGTGTAACGTGGCTGCGGGAAATCTTCGTCAATCCAAACCGCTAAAGACCAACGGCGATGGCAGTTCTCTGATTTCAGGATGGGTCCGCTTCTCCGCCCAGCCCGGGCTTTGCGCAACGTTCACTTCTCCGGCGCGACAACGGCGGCAAAGGCATTCCTCACGAAGAGGCCATGCGGCAACCGGGAACTCTGAAGGTTGGAGAATGGCTTGAGCAGAAACCATGCGGCGCGTCACGCGCCCGAGCGGCGGGAGCTCATCGATGACGGGGTCTCAAGCGCTGGTCACCACAACGCCCGCGAGCGCGGCGATAAACAGAACTTGCAGCGCGCCGCGCGCTGGAACGCTCATTGCCCGCCGGCCGAGGATCGTCAGTCCCTCACGCGCCGCGCGGATGTTCGCCGGAAACAGCGCAAGCAGCAGAATCGCGAGACAGCAGGCTGCGATCCGCGAGGTCGCGGGAATCAACAGCCCGATCGCTCCGAGTATCTCGAGAAGGCCCGTCACGGTCACGAGGACATCGGGGGCGGGGAAGGCGGCGGGAACCATCCGAATCAGGTCCGGCCTTCCACGCCCCCAATGCGCCGAGGCCGTGAGCAGAAACATCAGGAAGAGAGCGGCCCGCAGCGGAACATTCCAGTTGTCGAACAGCGTGACGCCGAGCAACCCTGCCAGGCGAAACAGCGCGAATGAAATCACCAGAACCGCTGCGGGAACCATGTCATGATTATGCCGCCGCGGGAACGTGATGCAGTCAACGGAGCCGGCCCCAGGTGCGTTTAGAATTAAGGCTCGGGCCCAATGCCCCGTCCATGCCGAGTTTGCTCCTGAAGATCCGTCGCGGCGAAGGCCCGTTTTACGGATCGATCAAACGGATTGCCTCCCGGATCCTTTCGAGCGGCTTTCCCCTTCCGCGGTTCCTCTACCCGGTCGGGCGCTTCATTTTCGAACTGCACCACGCCGTCGAAATGAGCCTCCGCTGGCTTGTAAGTTACTTCTATTCGGAGCCTCTCTTTCGATGCCGCTGCGAGTCCGTCGGCAAGCGATTCAAACTCTGGCGACTCCCCTTCATCGCCGGACACCCCAAAATCTTCATCGGCGATGACGTGAACTTCTTCGGGCGAATCGACGTCTTCACCGGCCGCTTGTTCGATGAGCCGAAGTTGATCATCGGAAACCGCGTCGATCTGGGGCATCAGACGATGTTCATTCTGAACAAGGAGATCGTCATCGAAGACGACGTCAACGTCGCGTCCAACGTACGGTTTATGGATACCGACGCGCACCCGCGCGACACCATGGCCCGAATCGCCGACCTGCCGCCCGAACCCGATGAGGTGAAACCTGTCCGCGTCTGCCGCTATGCATGGATCGGCCACAATGCCTTCATCCTGAAAGGCGTGACCATAGGCGAAGGAGCCATCATCGGCGTCAACAGCGTGGTGGTTTCGGACATCCCGGCTTACTGCGTGGCGATGGGGAATCCGGCGCGAGTTGTCGTTAAGAATATCGACAAGAATGTGGACAAAGCCCGTGTTGCGAACGAAATCCCCAAGCAGTCTGCGAACGCGTAACCGCCGCGTTCACGAAATTTTCGCCATTTTATAACTATTTTCATTTCAATTAGATCTGCATTGACTCCTGATTTCGTTTCGAGGTCTGCTCCCGGGCAGGCTGCTAGTGCTTTGGTCGTGAAGCAAACCCGTTCAGACAATTTCAGGACAGCGATCCGCAAACATATGGCAGCCCAAAAATTACTCCTCTGCTGCGCAGCCTTTTCCTTCCCGGCGACCGGCCAAACCCTGCTCGACCTCAGCACCCAGGTGAAGCCATCCACCAAACCGGTGAAGACTGGCTCCGCGCTGCCCTCCACCTGCAATCCCGGCGACCTCTTCCTGTTCTCCGGCGCAGCTCCCGGCAGCAACATCTTCGCCTGCCTGGCCTCCGGAAGCTGGACGCCGCAGACCGGTCAGCCCGGGGCGTTGAGCATTCAGAGCAATGGCACTCCGGTCGGAAATGAAACCGTGCAGAACTATATCGGCGGGAATGGCCTGATCTACGCCCTTTCGGACACCGGCACGCGCGTCGATATGGTCAACATGATCGACCCGGCCGTGGTCCTTACGCACTCCGTCGCTCAATCGGGTCGTGACCTCCTCTGCCAGTCTGCTGGCGGCTCGACGCAGACCTACACCTGCCACATGAGCCCTTCGCTCACCGCCTACCAACCAGGGATGCAGCTCAACTGGATTCCCGACGTCAGCTCAGGCGGCGCGGCCACGCTCGCGATCGACGGCCTTCCGCCGCTTTCGGTAAAAATGCCCGACGGCGCGACAGACCCACCGCCAGGAAGTCTTCCCGCTGGGCGCCTCGCTCAGATCTGGTACGACGGAACGTTGTTCCGCCTGGTCAATTCGGGTGGGTCCGGCCAGATTCGCAACATCATCCAGCAGTTCTATCTCGGAGGGTCCGCGCTCACGAGCGGCCTCACTTACTACCAGAGCCTGTCCTTCGCCTGCACAATTACACAATGGAAAGTCCTCGCAGATCAGGGCGGATCGGCCGTCGTAAAAGTCTGGAAATCCGCCAACGGAGTGTTCCCCACTTCGGCGGCTTCGATCTCAACAAGCGGTCTGACGAGCAGCGCGTCCTTCAGCGCGAATCTCACCGACTTCACCACCACCGCGATCAACGCGGGCGATAACCTCGCGTTCTATCTCGCCTCCGTCTCCGGCGGGGCTCAACAGGTCTCTCTCACTCTGGAGTGCAAATGAGAACCGCCCTTCTTGCCCTGTGCGCCTGGCCATGCATAGCCGGCGGCTTCGGATACAACCTTCAGATCACGACGATTCCCGCGAAAGTCTCGGGTTCCAGCGTTAAGTACCCGTTGTTGGTTCGCGGAACGTTCCCCACGCTCCGAACTGTCGCCAACGGAGGTCACGTCCGTAACGCGAACGGCTTCGACATAGCCTTCGGAACCGACGCCGCATGCGCCGTTGCGCTGCCCTTCCTGCGCGAATACTGGAATCCATCAACCGGCGACCTCGTCGCCTTCGTCACGCTGTCTTCTATATCAAGTTCCGCCGCAAGCGCGTTGTTTCTCTGCTACGGAAACGCCTCGGTCTCATCCGACCCGCAGACACCCGCGGCAGTTTGGGACGGCGCCTTTCAGGGACGCTGGGGTTTTCCAGACGGTTCGACTCTATCCGCCAAAGACTCCACCTCCAACGGCCTCGACGGAACGATCTCTAACGCCACCGCGACCGCCGGCGTCATCGACGGCGGTGCGCTCCTGAACGGCTCGAATGCCTGGATGGACATGGGCGTCTCATCCGCTTTGGATCCTGTTTCGGCTTTCACTGTCGAAGCATGGTTCAATCCCGCGGCCTCCTGGACCCTACCCGACGGCGCTGTTGTCGGAAAAATCGATAATGCCGCCCAGAACGGTTACATGATCTGGTACACCGCGTCGGGAAATCTATACATCTTCTTCAATGGAAGCGCCACATATGTCGGGACCTTCGCCAGCGGCTCCTGGTATCACCTGGCTCTTACATGGGACGGCGCCACGTATACGATGTATGTGAACGGTAGCCCTGCCAGAACCCTTGGTTCGGCCGTCGCGCCACACAGCGCGGGTCAGCATTTTCGCATTGGCGAATACAGTGGCTCGCGTTTGGCGGCCGGAGTCGTCGATGAGGTCCGATACTCGAATATCTGCCGCTCCGCGGGCTGGATCATGACCGAATACGCCAACTATTCTTCCCCTTCGTCGTTCTACACGGTGAGCGCTGAAAACATTGCGCCTTCCACCACTGCGGCGGGATTCGGATACACGCTATGAGGAGCCCCGCGAACCTTCTCCTCGCGCTGCTCGCCGTCGTCACTGCGGCGAATGCCAGCCAGTCTCTCGCGCTTTCGAATTCACCCAACAATCAGTTTGGCGGAATCCTGCCGTCTTCCAACCGTTACTCCGCCATCGGCGATTGGCGCATCGAAGGCCAGGGCGACAACTTCGTCACCGGAAACGCCGTCTGCGGCCTCTGGGAACTGGATTCTGATGCGAAGGTTTACATTTCCGCGAGTAATGCGCTGGTGCTGAATGGCTTCTCGAACGAAGCAGTCGCTATTCCTCTTGGTTCGACCACCGCTTTCCGTTGGGTGGGCCAGCGCAACACAACGACAGGCTTTTACACTCTCGAACTGTGGGACCAGCAAACTGGGGCCTACACCCAGGCCCAGACTCCCATCTCGGGTCAGGGAACCTTCGACCGGCGCAATCGCAAATTCTCGATTGGCTCGTTCTATGAGCCCGCAAACCCGCAGATTCATCTGGGCTTCATTCGCTGGTTCTCCACCACGCGTCCCCTCGGCGGCGCGCCTCCGGCCATCGTGACCGGCACGCCGGGCGACCTGATGGATTACGAATTCGAGAACTCTACGTCCGACGTGAGCGGCAACCATCTTCAGTTATCGGCGCAAAACGGCGGCGCGAAATACAGCGCAACCGCGTCCTTTCCGCCCGCCGCCAACCTGGGCTCCATCCCTCTGACTGTTCGCGCGGCGACCGGCGCCACGCTCGATGCGTCCGGCTCTTTCTCGAACAGCGACTCGCCAAACGTCACCTGTCTCTGGGCCCAGACCACGGCCTCGCCAGCACTCGGGCATTGGCGCGCGCGCAACGGATGCGTCGCGTCTTTCGCGCCGCCGGTCTTTGGCACTTACTACCTGAGTCTGACCGTAACTGACAGCCAGGGACTAAGTTCCCAGAGACAGTTCAAACTCGGAGCTGTCGCCACGGACAATAATGGCGTTGTGGTCGTTTCGGATCCCCGCGTCGACCTGATCCTCGGGCCGATGATCCGTCACGGAGCCAATCCATGGTCGTGGACCGACAATCGCCTGAAGACTATGGCGGACCTGCAGATCGCTCTGCAGTCCACCACCTGGCTCGACTACTGGAACACCGCAAGTCCGCACGGTGCGCTCTCCGTCACAAATAGCAGCGCCGTGGTAACAGGCGCCGGCACGCAGTTCCAAAGCGATTTCTGCGGCGGCGCGGGAAACACGACGCCCGCGGCGGCTACCACCGGCATTGTGATCTGGTACAACTCGGCGATCTATCCCGGAACCACGGGTCGCGCGTTCTACAGCATCAAGTCCTGCGATTCGCAGACGCAGTTGACGCTCACAGCCCCCTACGTCCACACAGGCGCGGACACTGGCCTCAACTACGCCATCGGCAACAACGCGATTGCCGGCAATTGGCTCTACAGCAACACACCAGGAAACTATTACGACAACGTCCTTGCCTTCTATTCGATGTACTACCGCACCGGCATCGACGATTACCAGAACGCCGCCCGCAGTCTCGCCTCGCGCTGGTGGACCGGTCCCAACTGGGATCGTGGAAAAAACTTCGATATCAATAGTCTCGGCGGAACGTTCATCAACGCGGGTCCGGCGCGCGGCCAGTCCGCCACGGGCCTGATCCTTTGGGCGCTGGACACCGGAACGGACATCTGGCCCGGTATGCACTACCTCTGGGATTACTGGACTTATGTTGCCTACACCTATCCAAAGAACTTCAACTGGAATGTGCAGATGGGTAATACGCGTGAGATGGGCTATATGACAGCCGGCTTCGGCCTCTGCGCGCTTTTCGACACGAGTTCCGTCTATCGCTCGAACTGCATGACCTATCTCAGCGCCGAGATAAACCAGATCTGGAGCGCTCTCCAGATCAACGGTACCTGGCAATTCACGAATCCCGACGTTCAGTTCACCGCTTCCGACGGCAGCGTGTACGCGACCGTGACGGACGGATCGCCCAACATCACCATCACGGGAGCGTCCTGGAACGCCGGAACCTTCTCGAATGATCAGGGTTCGCTCAAGCAGTATCTTTGGTTCATCAAGGATCCGACAAACAACAACCAGTACGGCTCAGGCCCTACCCGCCAGAACAGCGATATCGGTGACGCATTGGCCTACCAGGTCGCATCGGTTGTCGATGGCAACCACGCAGTCTTGACCCGGCCCTATCAGAGCGGGTCCTGCGCGAACGGCTGCCGCAAAGGGCTCGTCGTCAGCCACATCGCCGGCTTCGGGACGCTCCCCTTCATGAACGGCCTTTCCATCGGGGCGCTGGGTACGTACGCTTACCAGGCGATCAAGGCTGCGGGCTCCGCCGCTGACCTTTCGACTCTGCAGAACGTGATCACGCAGGGCGTCACATATCTGGCAAGCACCGCGTACGATCCAAACGGCGGCTCCCTTGGAATTGCGGGGGGAATGTTCGGCGCGCGCGGATACCTGAACTGCGAGCCTCAGCCGAACAGCGATCCCTTTTGCGCTTCCGGGGTACCTGTTCTCGGTGAGGCTGTTCGTGGCTTTTCCGCCGGTTACCTGATTACGGGAGATCCCGCGATCAAGTCAGCCATGGATGGCATGTACCAACGTATGTGGTGCAAACCTGGCTTTTCCTGTCCTTTTTCCAATCCGGCGGGAGTCTACATGTCGGACCTCGACGATGGCAACTACATGCTGACCAGTGGCCCGCTCACCAACAAATGGTTCGGCTTCTTCGGCGGCTATGGTTTCGCCAGTTCCTGGCCCGCCGCGCGCCTGGGCGGTGTCGCGCAGCCCGACTCGCGCGCGGTCCACCTACCGGTCCGCTTTTCGTCAGTCGCCAATTCCGCATCGGCGCGCATTACTCTGGTGCAGCCGAGCGGTTCCCGCTCGTCTCTGACCTGCGTCCCCTCCGCCGACTGTTCCTCAAATGTGGATGTGCGCCAGGGAGATCATCTGGTTCAGATCGATTATCTGGCGGCGGACGGAAGTACGCTGTCTCCCGGCGCTCTCGCGGTGCTGCCGGTAACGCCGTAGACCCGCTTGCGAATCCTTTTCATCTCACCTCGCCAGTGCTGGCCTGCCTCGAACGGCGCGCGGCTTCGCGAGTTCCATTTTCTGCGCGCGCTCGGAGCGCGCTGGGATGTCAGCTATCTCTACTTCGAAGATCCCGCGGGTCCCCGTCTGACCCTGAGTGATCTTCCTTTCTGCCGTGAAATCACGGGGATCCCCAAGCCCGCTACGTACGGGGCCGCCAATCTCGTGCGCGGGCTGCTGGGGCGATGGCCGCTTCCGGTTCTGAATTACTCGTCGCACGAAATGGACGCCGCCGTTCGCGGCGCGCTCGATGCTCGCGACTACGACTTCGTACACCTCGACAGCATCCACATGACCCGTGCCGAACCGATCGCCGGATCTTCGCGCTGCGTTTACAACTGGCACAACATCGAATCGGAAGTGATAACGCGTTACAGCGATATTGAAGCCAACCCAAAAGCCTGGTACGCGCGCCGCACGGCTCGAAAGATGCGATCTCTCGAGCGCTCGATTCTCCATTCGGCATTCGGCCACCTGGTCTGTTCGGACCGCGAGCGCGACCAACTTCGAAGCATCGCGCCGGAAGCGCGGATCGAAGTGATCGAAAACGGCGTAGACGTCGCTTCCTTCATCCCGGCGAACAAGCCGGGGTCGTCCCTTGTCTTCGTCGGCGCGATGGACTATTTCCCCAATATCGAAGCCGCCGTTTCCTTCGCCCGCACGGTGTGGCCAGACCTGCGCCGTCGTTTTCCCTCCCTGACTCTGGCGATCGTCGGCGCGAATCCCGTTCCCCAGGTCTGCGCGCTTTCCGGACTCGAAGGCGTCACCGTAACGGGCACGGTACCGGACGTTCGCCCCTACTATCGTGACGCCCTCGCCGCCATCGTTCCTCTTCGCTCCGGGGGCGGAACGCGCCTGAAAGTTCTCGAGGCAATGGCTGCCGGCGTTCCCGTCATTTCCTCCACGCTGGGCGCTGAGGGTCTGGCTGTCTCCCCGGATCGCGACATCCTCATCGCGGACCCCGACCGTCCCGAAGAGTGGATTCGTTTTGTATCCGCACTTTTGGATTCTCCGGAACTGCGCTCCCGCATTGTCTCGGCGGGACGCGACCTCACGGTCCGACGTTACGATTGGGGTTTCCTGGGACGCAGGCTCTCCGATCTCTACGAATCATGGCGGCCGAAAAAACCGTGACGCCCCTCCGGCTTCTAGCTATCGTCGAAGCCACATCGATCACCGGTCCGGCGCGGAACCTCCTCGAGTTCACGGCTCTCGCGCAAAATGAACTCGTCGAGACCGTAATCGCCACCTTCACGCGCGGCGGCTCGAACCTGTTCATCGACACTGTCCGCGCGAAGAACATCCCGCTTGAGGTCATCGAAGAACGAAAGCCCAACGATCCGGCCGCGCAACGAGCCCTGCTCGAAACCATCCGACGCGTCTCTCCCGATATCCTGCAGACTCACGCGGTCAAATCGCATTTTCTGGTTCGCCGCGTCGGCGCTGACCGTGAGTTTCCCTGGGTTGCCTTCCACCACGGCTACACCTGGCCCGACCTCAAAGCCCGGCTCTACAATCAACTCGATCGCTGGTCCCTGCGCGCCGCGCGCCGCGTCCTCACCGTGAGTCAGCCGTTTCGAGCCGAACTCGTCGCCCGAGGCGTGTCGCCCGATCGCATCGAAATCATCCATAACGCCATCGCTCCCGGATGGGGCGCTACTGAACGCGAACCGAATCGTCAGGCCGAAACTCGCCGCGCCTTCGGAATTCCGCCAGACCGGAAGGTCATCCTGATCGTCGGCCGCCTCTCTCGGGAGAAGGACCACCTCACCCTGCTCGCCGCTACAAAACGAACTCAGGCCACTCTGCCCGCCCACCTGGTAATAGTGGGAGAGGGTCCTGAGCGAGTCCGAATCGAAGAACGCATCCGCCACCTCGGTTTGCAAAACGAAGTCACCCTGACCGGCCAACAGAATTCCGCGGCGCCTTTTTACGGAATCGCCGATCTCGCCGTACTCTCGTCGCTCAGCGAAGGTTCCCCGAACGCGCTTCTCGAGGCGCTTGCCTGCGGCGTCCCGGCCGTTGCCACCCGCGTCGGCGGAATTCCCGAAATCGTTCGCGACGGCGAGACCGCCCTGCTGGTCCCGCCCGGTGATGTCAGCGCCATGACATCCGCGATGCTCCGCCTGCTCGGAGACGAAGCCTTTTCATCTGCGTTCGCTGAGCGCGGCAGGGTGCTGATTACGGAACGCCATTCGCCCGAGGCCAGGGTCCGTAAACTCTGTGAAATCTATCGTTCCGCAGAGCGATAAACCCAGAGAGCGATAAACTTGGAATTCGAGGTTCCGCCGTAACGACCAATAATGACCCGAGGACGGAGGGGGGCACCGCCCTTTCGTACCTACCCGGTAACCCTGCCGCTGAGGGCAAGGCTGGCCCGTTCGGAAGACGCGGTATCGCCTGGTTCGTTTTGTCGGCGTTGCTTTTCACCGGCCTTGCAGCGGCTCTCCAGTACCGCGACGGAGCTTATGGCGCCGAACTAGGCAGTTACCCCGACGAACCCGCGCACTTGATCACCGGTCTGATGATCCGGGATTATGTCTTCTCCGGGATGAAAATCGGTCCGATCGATTACGGGGAAAACTACTACCTTCACTACCCCAAAGTCGGTTTTGGCATGTGGCCGCCTCTTTTTCACTTCGTGGAGGCCGCCTGGTTCGTTTTGTTTCCGCCATCGCGAACCGCCGCGTTCGTTCTGGAAGCGCTCATCACCGGGCTTCTCGCTGCCTTGCTCGCTGGCTGCGCGGCGCGTCTCTTCGGGATTTGGTTCGGGCTGATGGCCGGGGTTTGTTTTGTATTTTTGCCCGTGGTCCGTCTTTTCACGGGCATGATCATGGCGGATACGCTCATGGCGCTGATCGCATTTGTCGCCATGCTCGCGTTTGCGGCCTACGCTGAAAAGGGCGGATACGGGCGTGCGGCGCTCTTCGGGCTGTTCTGTGGTCTGGCTGTGGCGACCAAAAGCAATGCCGCTGCTTTGGCTCTCCTGCCTCCGATCACAATTGTTCTGTTGCGGAAGTACCGGATGCTGATCGACCCTGCGACCTTCCTCGCGGCTGCGGTTGCGCTCGCCATCGCCATCCCCTGCCAGCTTCTGGTGGTTCATTTCTGGACCGGCGCTGTCAGCCCGTTTAAATACTCGGCTGGCTTTCTGCTGGAAATGCTGCGGATTCACCTGGCGATGTACGTCAGGCTGCCGGGATTCGTTTTGTTACCGCTCGCTATCGTCGGCGCGGCTCATCGGGTGATCCTGCCGTATTTCTCCCGGACTATCGAGCCGCTTTGGGGATCGGTCGCGGGGCTCGTCGCCGCAATGTTCCTTTTCGGTTTCGCGCCCCTGCCGCCGGAACCGCGCTATCACATCGCTGCGATGGCGGCGATTATTCTGTTCGCCTGCGCCGGGCTGTACGCGATCGCTGCTCGTTATCCTGTTCTCGCGCTTGCAGTCGCGGTTCTTTTCGTGATTACCGCGCCCGCCGCGCCACGGCACAAAAACTACGGTTTCATGGCCACTGCTGAAGCCATCGAGAAAAACCCTGCTTACCGGAATTCCGTGATGCTGGTGTCATCCGAGAACTTCGGGGAGGGCATGCTCATCCCCGAAATCGCTCTGCGCGAGCAACGCCCCGGCCACTATGTACTTCGCGGAACGAAGGTCCTGAGCCGGAGCCGCTGGGACCTTGATTCCTACGAACTGCTTTACAAGACCCCCGAAGAAATCGATAAGTATCTCGAATCGATTCCGGTTCGCCTGGTCATTTACGACACGAGTCCCGGCATCGCGCACATGCCGCATCACGTCCTCCTGAAGCAACTCCTCCAGACCCGGACCGATAAGTGGCGGCGTATCGCGACCTACCCCAATGAAGCGGGCGGCAATGTCGAAGTCTATGAGCAGCAGGGCGCCGCGGACCATCCCGGGAAGATCCAGGTGGATATGCGCTATACGCTTCGAACGGTCCTCAAAGACTCGTACGACGGCGAGAAATAACGGCGCAGCTTAAGCGCCTGCTTCTCCACGCAATAATAAGACGCGATCGAGACCGCCAGGACGGCGGCGATATTCCACGGGAAAGCCAACGAAATCCCGCCCGGCGTCATGTCCAACAGCAACTCCTGCCACAGATAGATCGAATAGCTCCAGACGCCGATCTTTGCCATCCACGCGAGATTGAGAACTCGTCCCGAGAGGGAATCGGGCCGCCGCACCCAGTAATCCAGCAGCAGGGCGATTCCGATATTCGCGCCCGATTGTCCCAGGATCAGGTACACGGGCACGCTCACCTTGTGAAGCGCTCCCGACGCGAGGATCAGCGCGAGCGGCAGCAGTGGATACCAGACGCGCCCCTGCAGTTCCACATATCTCCGGACTCCGCCGAGCGCCGAATAGCAGCCGGCCAGCACGCATCCGGTCGCAAGGGAATCGCAGACGGCCTGAAAATACCTGTCGAGCGCCGTCGCATAATACTGCGACATCGGTTGCTCGCGCGCAAAATCCCAATAAATCCACCAACGAATCAGAGGCACGATCACGATGGCCGCCGCAGCCCCTTTTAACGCCCGGCGCGGTCCGGCAATCAGCAGCGCCGCGGGCCAAAGCAGATAGAACTGCTCTTCCACCGAAAGCGACCACAGATGATTCACGTACCAGGAGCGTTCGTGGTGGTAATTCATCGTGTAGGTCAGCGCATGCGGCATGTCGCCGGGCAGCAGCTGAATCCGCCCGGTCCACGCGAGCAGCGCCACAATGCCGACATAAACGTAGAACGCCGGAAAAATCCGGATCACGCGCCGCATATAGAACTTCGGCAGTGAAATCGCTCCCGCCGCCGCATGTTCCTTCAGCAGCAGGCTTGTAATCAGAAATCCTGAGATAAGGAAGAACACTCGAACGCCCGTGTTCCCCAGATGGCCGAATAAAGAAAATGCCGCCGGGTAGCGGCCCGGACTGATCGAATGCGCTCCGACTACCAGGAGGATGCTCACTGCCCGAAGGCCATCGAGCGAAGGCGTCCGGAATCCCGAACCCGCGGCGCCGCGCCGGGCGCGCGGCTCAGCCGCTGTATCTTCCGCGTACAACTCCGACCATCATAATAGGAAAACGAAGTGACCGCACCGACAGCAGCGCCATTCGCTACGAGCCGTTCTTTCCACGTCGAAGCGACTGTCCGGAACCTCGCGATTCTCACGGCGGTTTCGATTCTTGCCTGTTTTCCCGTTCTCCTGCACGGACTGCCCGACTGGAGCAACGACGGCATCGAGCATGTCGTCTGGGGAAAGGCGTTTTTCCAGCAGCTTTGGAACGGTGAATGGTATCCGCGCTGGCTCACGGATATGAACGCGGGTTACGGAAGCCCGGTGCTCTTCATTTACCCGCCCGCGCCCCTTTACGCCACGGCTTTCCTGTGGCCGCTGTTCGCCGGGAGCGATACGCAGGGCTGGTATACCATCGGCCTCTCCGCTGTTTTGTCGATCCTGTGTTCGTCTTTCGCAGTTTATTTCTGGATTCGTGAAAAGTCGGGCGACGCAGCCGCGCTTTTTGCTGGCCTGATTTGCATTTTTCTTCCGTATCACCTCGCGGTCAACGTGTATACCCGCGGCGCTATCGGTGAATTGTGGGCCGTCGTCTGGCCGCCGTTGATTCTGCTTGCCGTAGATCGGCTGCGGAGCGGATCGCGTTTCGCGCTCTTCGGACTTGCCTTAAGTTATGCTGGCCTGATCCTCAGCCATCTGCCGACGACCCTCTGTTTCTCGCTCGTACCGCCCGCCGCCGCCTTTTTCCTCAGCGAGCCCGGCCAGCGGCTGCGGGTGTTCGTCAACACCTTTTTCGGAATGGTTCTGGGGATACTGCTCGGGTCGATTTATCTCATGCCGGCGCTGGCGCAGCGCCATGACATTCAGGAGGCCCTGCTGATCGGGGGCTGGTTCGACCACCGACGCTGGTGGCTGACTCAGATCCAACCTCTCTTCGACGCGCGCATGCGACTGTTGCTGCTAACGGTCGTTACCGTAGCGCTTCTTATCGTCACCTTCCGGGCTGCGCGAAAACTGCGTGAAGCTGCGTTTTATTTCTGGGTCAGCGTTGTAGCCTTATTTCTCGCGACGCAGCTCAGCGGACCGCTTTGGCGCGCTCTTTCCATCCTGGAATCTCTGCAGTTTCCCACGCGCTTTCTGCAGATCCTCGTGTTCACAACCCCCGCCATCGCTGGGCTGAGCTTTCCGATGCTGCGCAACCGAGGCGTAATCACGGCTCTGGGGATCATTTGCGCGACATGGATTGCGGCCGACGTATGGGCCGGTTCCAAAGCATTCTCGGTATGGCGACCGTTTCCCGCCGACAACGCGGTCTTATACGGCAAGATTCTGAAATACCGCCGCAGCAATCTCGAGTACTGGCCCCGGTGGGCTCCGGCGGCGCAGGACGGGAACTTCCCGGAATTCGAAAGCTTCATCGCACTGCATCCCCCTAAAGCGGCGACGTTGACATCCGGGCCAGCCCCGGCGGTTCACGTCGCAAGTCCTCGGCGCCTCTGGCTCGATATCGATTCTCCCCAGCCGTCGACTCTCACCGTGAACCACTTCTACTACACGGGTTGGAAAGCGACCACGGCAGATGGCGCGCCGATCGACGTGAGCCCTTCGCAACCCGAGGGCTTTCTCCGTATGAGCGCGCCTGCCGGACGCTACCGGCTCGATCTCGAACTGTCCCGCACGACGCCCGAACGCGCGGGTCAATGGATCTCTTTCGCTACTCTTTTAGGGATGGCCCTGATCGCCGCCATTCGACTTCGCCAGCCACACTAATGGACCAACCCTATTTCAAACATCCGAATGCGCTCGTCGAAAGCGCATCGATCGGGGCGGGCACTCGCGTGTGGGCTTTCGCTCATGTGCTGCCGGGCGCGAAGATTGGCCGGGACTGCAACATTTGCGATCACACCTTCATCGAGAATGACGTCACGGTCGGCGACCGCGTCACGATCAAATGCGGCGTTCAGCTTTGGGATGGCGTAACGCTGGAAGACGACGTTTTCGTCGGACCGAACGCCACGTTCACTAACGACCGCTTTCCGCGCAGCCGGCAGCATCTCACGCCCGAAATGCTGGGCCGCACGACTGTTCGGCGCGGCGCATCGATTGGCGCCAACGCTACGCTTCTGCCCGGAATCACGATCGGCGAGAAAGCCATGGTGGGCGCCGGCGCAGTGGTCACGCGCGATGTTCCGCCGAACGCCGTTGTCGCCGGAAACCCCGCAAAGATCATCGCGTACTCGGGCGCTCAGCGGACCGCAATCGAGGTTTCGCCCAGGCCTGCGCCTGGCGCCACTGCGACTTCGGTCAAGGGCGTGACATGGCACGCGTTGCCGCACGTCGATGACATGCGCGGGGCTTTGACCTTCGCGGAGAAGGGAACACACGTGCCGTTCGAAATCAAGCGCATGTTCCTCGTTTACGATGTCCGCAGCCGCGAAATTCGCGGCGAGCATGCGCACCGCACGTTGCACCAGTTCCTGATGTGCGTGACCGGAAGCTGTTCGGTCATCGCCGACGACGGAACCAACAGTCTGGAATTCCGGCTGGACTCGCCGAATCAGGGAATTTATCTTCCGCCCATGACCTGGAGCGTGCAGTTCAAACATTCGCCCGACGCCGTGCTGCTGGTGTTGGCTTCCGCCCCTTACGACGCGGCCGATTACATTCGCGACTATGCGGAATTCGTTCGCTTAGTGAGGGAGCGCAATGATTCCACAAAATGATTTCAAGCGTCTCTGGGCAGAGACTGGCCCCGAGGTTCTTCGGGCCGTCGAAACGGTGGGCGCGAGCGGATGGTACATCCTCGGCGAGCGCGTTGCGGCATTCGAGCGCGATCTGGCTCCTCATTTCGGAACGGCGCATGCGATCGGAGTGGCGAGCGGCCTCGACGCGATTGAACTTTCGCTTCGCGCTCTCGGATGCGGACCCGGGGACTTTGTTCTGACGAGTCCGATATCGGCGTTCGCCACGCCGCTGGCGATTCTGAAAACCGGGGCAATACCGGTATTTGCGGACTGCGACGCAGGGGGTCTGATCGATTTCGACGACTGCCGGCGGATTCTTTCCGCCAGACCGGAGATCCGCTATTTTGCGCCCGTCCATCTTTTTGGGCACTGCCTGGACCTCAGCGAACTCCGGAGCCTTCGCGATCGTTTCAACGTTGCCGTCGTGGAAGACTGTGCGCAATCGATCGGCGCGTCTTCGGGTAGCGCGCGATGCGGTTCGATCGGCGATGCTGCGGCCACGAGCTTCTATCCCACCAAGAACCTCGGCGCATTAGGCGACGGCGGCGCCGCGCTGACTTCGTCCGTTGATCTCGACCGAAAGCTCAGACAGCTTCGCGATTATGGTCAGACGTCGAAGTACCGGCATGATGTCTGTGGCTACAACAGTCGGCTGGATGAATTGCACGCGGCCATCCTGCAATCCGTCTTCCTGCCCCGCCTCGCGAAGTGGACGGAAGCGCGCCGGTGCGCGGCGAGCGCCTATCTTGAGAACATTCGTAACAGTGCAATTCAGATTCCTGCTGCGCCGCCCGCATCCGAATCCGTGTGGCACCTGTTTCCAGTCCTGGTCGATGCGGCGCGCAAGAGGGAAGCCATTGACTATTTCAAGAGCAAGGGCGTTGCGGTCGGGGAGCACTATCCTCTGGCGCTGATCGAGCAGAAGGCGATGGAGCCGCATCTCGAAAAATCGGGCGGGTCAAAGTGCGAGAGAGCCAGGAGCTTCTGTCACTCCGAGATTAGTCTTCCGATCCACGCGTATCTCAGCGATCCGGAAATTCAGCAGGTGATTGACGCCGCGAACGGCTGGCGCTGAAGATGGCTGATGCGGGCATGTTATCGATCGTCGTTCCGCTGTACCGCAGCGAGGAGAATCTGCCGAGGCTGTTTCAGGAGCTCGAGCGGATATCGCATCTTTGCGCCGCGCGTCTCGAGATCGTCTTCGTGGTGGACGGAAGCCCCGATCGCTGCGCCGAGATTGTGCGCGGAAAACTGCCCGACTTTCCGGTGAGCGCTCAACTGATCGAGCTAAGCCGAAACTTCGGCGCGTTTGCGGCGATCTCCGCCGGAATGCTTCATGCGCGGGGCGACTACTTCGCCGTGCTCGCGGCGGATCTCCAGGAGCCACCCGAACTGGCGCTGCAGTTCCTCGAAAAGATGCAAGCAGGGGCCGATCTTGTCTTCGGGCAGCGCGTCAACCGGTCCGACCCCGCGTTTTCTCTGATGGCGTCGAATCTCTTCTGGAGCTTGTACCGCCGGCTGGTGAATCCCCAGATTCCTCCCGGAGGCGTCGATGTCTTCGGCTGCAATCGCAAGGTGCGCGACCAGATCTGCTCCATGAAGGAAGTGGAGACGAGTCTTGTGGGACTGCTTTTCTGGCTCGGTTTCAAGCGCGAGTTTGTGCCCTACGAGCGCCGCGTTCGCCTCGAAGGCAAGAGCGCCTGGACGTTCTCGAAGAAGCTTCGTTATCTGATCAACAGCGTTTTCAACTTCACCGATCTGCCGATCCGCCTTCTTCTTGGAATTGGTGTTTTGGGGATGGTTGTCGCTCTTGCGGGCGGGGCGACGGTGGTTTACGCGAAGATCAGCGGTGAGATTCCGATACCCGGATACGCGGCCACCGTTCTCACTGTTATGTTCTTCGGCGGACTATCGGCTCTCGGGTTGGGGACAGTCGGCCAGTATCTCTGGATTTGCCTTCAGAATACGCGCGGGCGTCCGAGCTTTTTGGTCGATACCGTTTGTAGCAACGACCGCGAAGGCAACTCAGGCGCTCAGCCGTAAATCGCCGGGATGCAACGGCTCAACGTGGCACCCGAGCGCTCGGGCGATGAACTCAGTGCGGTCCGAAACAGGACGCCATCCCAACAGGCGCTTCGCTTCCGAGCAGTCGAGCTGGGCGGACATCGTCAGGCTCTCTGCGTCGCGAACCGGTTGCAGTACATTGTCCGGCTTCCCAAACGCCTTCTTGATGTAGTAACGCGAGTTCTCGGCAAGACCCATGCGCATCACGCTACGTGGAAAGTAACGGATGTTCCGCCTGGTCAGGTCTCGCAGGATACGGACATATTCAAGCGCAGTGGGCCGGACGTCTCCCGCAAGGTTGAATGACTTGCCGTCGATTCCGGGCGCGTCCTTTGCGAGGTACAGCGCTGAGGCGACATCTTCCACCAGCACGCAGGGCAGAGGGCTCTTACCGTCACCGAATCCGAGGATGCGCGTCTCATTAACCTTTTCGCCTAACGCAGGATGCACGAGCCATCCCCCTGTACCGAGCACGATGCCGGGCCTGAAGATCACAACGGGGAGCTTGTCTGAGGCATGGAAGCGCATCAGAACGCGCTCGGCTTCGACCTTCGCGCGGCCGTAGAATCCGCGCTTCTCCGGGTGCGGGTCATGTCCGTCCGCGTCACGCAACACGCCGCCGCCGCCCATGAACAGCGCCGAGATCGAACTTGTATAGATCAGGCGCCGTACCTTGTGGCGAAGACAGGCCCTGGCTACGTTGGTGGAACCGCCGATGTAGTCGCGCTCGTAGTCTTCCCATTTCGAGCCCATGCTCATCGAAAGGTCATAAACGACGTCGTGCCCTTCAACCGCGCGCATTACGCCTTCGGCGTCCGCCACATCGGCGCGCGCGTAACGCAGTCGCAGCGAGGATGACACTCCGCTGGATGAGCGGCTGACCACGGTGACGTCGTCGCCATGCTCCAGAAGCGTGTTGACCAGAGCGTTGCCGATAAAGCCGCGCCCGCCGATGACCAGAACTTTATCCACGCGCCGCCGCCTCGAGAAATTCCTCGCTCTCGCGAGAGGCGTGCGCGCTCGCCACGATCGCTTCACACATCCGCACAACGCCCGAACCCTCGGGCGCGCCGACCGGGATCTTTGCGCCGCTGCTCAGAGCTTTGTAGAAGGCTGAGACGCTGTTGTCAATCGAGTTCTGCTGCCAGGAGAACTGCGGCCTTAGTCCAACCGAAGCCAGACTGAATTCTTTGAAATTGGCCAGACTCTGGCGCAAAAGCGAAGCGGCATTTCGCGCGCCATCGACGAGATCATCGACCCGCATGTAGTGGGTTCGTTCGGAAACACGCACGGTGCAGCGCCGGAGATCCACAAACGCCTCGGCGTCTTCGCCGAGGATGTGAATCCATGCGTTTGTATAGGCCTTGCCGACTGAAAGTAGCAACTGGGCCGTGCCGCGCTCACAGGAAAGAGCGCACTGCCAGGAGCTATGGAAATCGACTCCGTTGGTAAGCTTCAGATCGCCTGTGGTCAGGACCCTGACGTCGAACAGGCCTCCGACGAGTTGATAAATCACCGAAAGCGGATGCGGACCGAGTTCGAATACCAGATTGCCGGTGGTCCCGAACATCCAGTGGCGATGCGGGCCTGCGGCGAGGCGCTGAAGTCCCAGATTGAAATTGATGGTGACGTGTTGTATGGCGCCGAACCGGCATTCGCGGATCATTTCGACGACGCGCAGCAGCCCCGGCATGAACGTAAGGTTGTGATTGACTCCGATCTTCGCGCCGGTTCCCCCCGCGAGGCGATCGAGTTCATTGCACTCCGCGGTCGAGACGCAGTAAGGTTTTTCGACGAACACGCCGACGCCGCGCGCAAGGCATGCGCCCGCCATCCTGCCATGCAGATCCGGCGGCAGAAGAATATGAACGACGTCGGGCTTTGCCTTTTCGAGCATAGCCTCGAGGCTTGAAAATGCCTCTACCGGCCCGTGAATTTTCTGAAATTCATCGGTTTTCGCCTGGTCGAGATCGCAGACTGCCGTGAGTTTTGTATTTGGGGCCTTTCGAATCGCCGCGACATGGGCGCTCGAGATGACCCCCGCGCCCAGAATCGCGACCCGACAGGGCGGGGGAGATGATGAACCCATCCAGTTGCGATCTTAGCATCGGCAAAAAACCATGCGGTGTCCCAAAACAGCGCATGGCGCCGCTTTAAGAAGCGACCAGGCGCAAGCCCGCGACGGTTTCGCGGAAATAAAGCGGATCGAGGTTGGGCTCGACCGACAGGCGCTGCAGCAGAAAGCGGTCCGAGCCGGGCGGGTTGAGGCCGCGCGTCGTGGTGACCGCAAGGTGAAACCCCGTCTGCTGTGCGGCTGCGACGCAGCGGGCATCGATGTCGTTCGGCTGTCCGTTGGGATAGCAGAAATGAATCGGCGGCGCGCCGAGTTCCTCGCGAATGCGGCGTGCGGACTCGTGGAATTCACGCGACAGATCCTCATCGCGTTCGACTCTCGAGAGAATCGGGTGCGTCGCGCTGTGCGCGCCGAATTCGACCCCTTCGGACTGAAGGCGCCGGGCATCTTCCCATGTGAGTGGAGCGTCTTCCGGCGGCGGTCCGCCATTTAACGAGACCTCAAGCAGCGCGGGCAGCCCATCGACGAACGCCCGCATCTCCGCATTCGGCAGCGCCTTCAGTTGCTCGGAGACAACGTCCGCGGCGACGAGACGCTGCGCTTTGGTTTCGAGCGGCAGGCTGGTTTCGCGCAACGGTTTCGGAAGACGCACCGAGTTCAGCGGCGTGCTTGTGAACGCGTGGGTGACGCGGTCATACCAAAGCCACAAGCCATCCAGGAAGCCGCTCACGACAAAGACTGTGACCGGAATCGCGTGGCGCCGGAATACCTCGTGAGCTTTTAGAAAATCGCGGTATCCATCGTCGACCGTCACCGCGAGCGCGTAATCGGGCAGGGCTTCGCGGCCCTCCAGCCACGCGGCGATACGGCTCATCGGCACTGGCTGGTACCGATCGCGAAGGTAAGCGCATTGCTTATCCAACGATGGGAGCGAGGCGTCGGCAAACCGGTGGTAGGTGAGTATCCGGGCCGCCTGTTTGGTTCGGGAGCGGATGATGTCGAGCGCGCCGGTCCGGTGGAGCACCGCGCGCGCGGCTGCTTTCGCCAACCGGCGCATCAGCCCGATGATACCCAGTGGCGCCATGATTGTGACAGTGACCAGATCCGATTCCGGCTCGCCGAATGCGGCGCGAGTCCAGCCGGGATGGCCCCCCGCCGTTGTCGCGGGCGCTTACCAGACCGGAATCAACCTCATGCGGGATCTCGCGCGGCGCGGCGTCAGGGTCTGCTGTACGGACTGGCTTCGCGAGCAGCCCGGGTTTTCGACGGTCTATGGACCGGCTCATCTTTGCCCGAACCCCGACGACGCTCCCGCCGAGTGGCTCGCCTTCATGCTGGGCCTGGCCGACAAGCTGGGCGGAAAGCCTGCGCTGATTCCCAGCGCGGATCAGTTCGTTTCAGCGATCGCCGACCATGCCGACGCGCTCGGGGAGCGATTCGTTTTCTGCCGGGGCGGCGTGGCTGCGCAAAGGCTTCTGGCGACCAAGCGGAGGCAGTATGCGGCCGCGGAGCAGCATGGGTTGCCGGTTCCACGCACCCGGCTCATCGGATGCCAAACTGATCTCGAGGCGTTTTGCGAAGAGGCCGCGTTTCCGTGTATCCTCAAACCGATTCACTTCCGCGAGTGGCAGCGGTTGCCGGCATCCCATCCGCTTTACTACGCCAAGCTTCTGCTGGCGGATTCGCCCGACGATCTTCGCGCGAAGTATGCCATGGCAGCGGAAATCAGTCCCGAAGTGATCGCGCAGGAAGTGATCGAAGGGCCCGATACGAACAAACTGGTTTACCTTTCGTGTTACTCCCGGACAGGCGAGCGCCTGGGGCATTGCCTTTTCCGCCAGATGAGAACGTATCCTCCGCATTTCGGTTCGGCGAGCGTGGTGGAACCGGTGTTTGACGATGCGGAGACCGACCGCTTGTGCGACGGATTTCTGCGTAGCCTCGGATACGAGGGAATCTGCGAACTCGAACTGAAACGCGATGATCGTGACGGACGTGTGAAGCTGATCGAGGCGAATCCGCGCTACAGCGTCACAGCGGACGCAGCGCCGTATGCCGGCGTCGATATCGGGTGGCTGCACTATCTCGATCTGATTGGCCAGCCGGTGACGCCGGTCGATCCCACCGTGCGCGAATTTCGGCACGTGGTTCTGGCGCGCGATTTCGCCACGATCCGAAGCCATTTCGCGGAAGGTCTTGCGACGTGGCGCACGGTTCTGCAGTCCTATAAGCCACCCGTGGCTTTCTTCGACTTCGATGTTCGCGACTGGCGCGTCACAGCCGCAAACTCGTTGAATCTGGCGAAGATCGTTGTCCGTGGAGTATTCCCGAAGGGGCCGCAAACACGCGGCTGATGGAATAACCGAATGTTATGATCGAGGGACTTCGTTGTTGATGCACGTCCTCATAACACCGGGGTATCCGCTGTGATCTCCGGGGGGATTCGCAATTTCATCGCGACGATCGTCGCGCAAAGAGCGGAGCTGAAAGAACGCGCGCGGGGCATGGCGCGTCATGCGGTGGTCCGCAACGCGCTCTTGCTCTACATCGTTCAGTTCAGCGGCTACATCATTCCGCTGATCACGCTTCCGTATCTGTCCCACGTGCTGACGACCGAGAAATTCGGGATGGTGGCGTTCGGTCAATCATTCGCGTGGTACTTCGTGATCCTGACGGAATACGGGTTCAATCTCACGGCGACGCGCGAAATTGCGTCGAGCCGGCAGACGCCGGAGGAGGTTTCCCGCGTCTTCAGCGCCGTGATGCTGGCGAAGCTGTTTCTGACGCTGGTGGGGTTTGTCATTCTGGTGATCGCCGTCTTCGCGGCTCCGGCTCTGCGGCCCTACTGGCTGCTGTTTCTGATCTCGTTCGCGGCGGTTATCGGGAACCTGCTGTTTCCACTGTGGCTATATCAGGGGCTGCAGAAGATGGAGCATATCGCGATTCGCGATTTCGCGGCCAAACTGATTTCGATTGCGGCTCTGTTTCTGTTCGTTCACAGCGATCGCGATTATCTGTTCGCGGCGGGGGCTCAGTCCGGCGCGTTTCTGCTCGCGGGCATCATAGGGCTGATTACCGTGCCGTGGAAACTGCGCGTTCCGTTTCGCTGGCCGGGCGTGCGCGCGGTGAGGGAAGAGCTGACGCGGGGGTGGCCCGCTTTCGTGTCGCTCGCGATTTCCGCGTTCAGCACGGTGACCAACCAGTTCATTCTCGGTCTCAAAGGCCCGGCATCCGAGGTCGCCTACTTCGCGGCTTCGAACCGGATCATTTCCGCGATGCGAATGATGGTGAGCCCGATATCCGCGGCGGTTTATCCGCATGCCAGCCAGAAGGCGGCGGATTCAGAGGCCGGCGTGATTCTGTTCGTGCGGAAATACGCCGTGCCGTTATCGCTGCCGTTTCTCGCGGCCGGTCTGCTGATGCTGGCGGGCGCGGGGTTTATTCCGAAGTTTCTTGGCGCGAAGTATGCGCCGGCCGTGCCGGTCATCCGTCTGATGGCGTTTGGTCCTTTGCAGTATTCACTGATTCAGGCGTACTCGACTTATTACATGCTCGCGTGCGGATATGACAAGGCCTGGATGAAGATTATCCTCGTCAACGTGGCGGTGAACTTCGCGATGCTGGGCGTTACTCTGGCACTCCTGCGTGGTTCGATGGCGCTCGCGGTGACGGGACTGGTGACGGATACCGTGGCGGCGCTCCTTTACTGGCGCTTTTACGCGCGCAAAGCAAAGATCGTTCTGGCGCGGAAGCCTCCTTCGGAAGAGAGCCTCTCGCTTGCCTGAACAGATCGGCGGGCTGGCGCTGGCCCTGGCTGCGTTTCCGTTGTTTTTGTGGGTTCCGGGCGCCTCTTTGGGGTACGCGGTCAACCTGCTGGATTTTCGGTCGCGATCCGTTCCCGTTCGGCTGGCGCTGGGGCTGCTGATTTCGCTTTGCTGCTGTCCCATCGTCACGTATTTCCTCGTGCGCTTTGGAGGGTTTTCCGCGGCGTTCGGGTTCTTTGGCGTGGTCTGGATTGTGGCTCTGAGTCTGGCGATCCGGAATGCAAAAGGCCTGGTGGAGGCGGCGGCCTTATTATTTCGGCGGCATTGGGGCGTGCTCGTTGTTTGCGGAGCCTGGATTGTGGCGGGCGGGATCTCGGAGATCGATTTTCTTATGCCCGCCGGCGTGATGCGGAGCCTCAATACAGGTGATGCCGCCGCGCATGTAGCTTTTACGAATGCGTTGACGCGGACCGGGATTCCACCCGTGAATCCGTTTATCTTCCCCGGACATCCGGTTCACCTTTTCTATTACTACTTCTGGTACATGATGTGCAGCCTGGTGGACCAGCTTGGCGGTTCGCTGGTGGACGCGCGCGCGGCGGTTCAGGCGGGGGCAATCTTCTCCGGGTTTGCGGTGTTTGCCGCGATTACGGTTTACGTGGAATTCTTCGGACCTTTGGTGGCGCCGGGGCGCAGGCTGCGCACGGGCGTTGCGCTTGCTCTGGTGACTATCACCGGGCTGGATCTGTTGCCCTGGATCTTTGAGGATTTTCTGTTCCGTGTGTTTGGCAAGGGCAACGGCGCCGGGCTCAGCATCGAATGGTGGAACGAGCAGGTGACTGCATGGCTGGGAGCGGTTGTGATGTCGCCGCATCATCCCGTGGGAATGGCGATTTGCTTTTCAAGTCTGCTGTTTGCGGTGGGGGCGGTCTGGAAGACCGAGGGGCGACAACGGATCTGGGCCATCGCGGTGTCGGCTCTGGGGTTCGCCTCGGCGGCGGGCGTGTCGCTTTATGTGACATTCGCTTTCGGCGCTGGGATCGGGATCTGGATTTGGGTTGCGTTCCTCCGTGGCTGGCGAAAGTACATCTGGCCGTTGGCGATCGCGGGCGTGATCGCCGGGTTGCTCTATCTTCCGTTCGCGACGGAACTGCGGAGCGCTTCGCAGTTCGGAAAATCTCCTGTCGCGCTGACGATCCGCGCTTTCACTCCCGTGGATTACTGGCTGCCTTCGATTCTGCGGTTTCTGAAGCAGCGGCCCGACATCATCATGCTGCTGCGGCTTGTTTGTCTGCCGCTCAACTATTTTCTCGAGCTGGGATTTTTCTTCGTCTGCGCGGTGTTTTACTGGCGCTGGCGGCGCGCCGAGCGGCGTTCTCTCGCGCCGGAAGAGGTTCTTCTTGCGTGTATAGCGGCGGGGAGCATTCTGATCTGCACGTTCCTGAGATCAACGTTTCGATGGAACGATCTTGGATGGCGTGGATTTCTGGTCGCGCAGTTTGTTCTGTTGTTGTGGGCTGTTCCGGTCGCTATGGATCTGGTCGAGAGACGAGGAACAGCGGCATCGCCATCGCGTCGGCTCGTTCTGTGGGCGTGCGCGCTGATCGGGTTCGCCGGTACTGTTGGCGAGCTGGGAAGTATGCGGATCAACTTCGAGGGACCGCATGGTCCGGATACGCTGGGGTGGCGCGCGGCGTATCAGTGGGTGGATCGGAATGCGCCGCCCGATGCGGTGGTGCTGCTGAACGGTGACGTGGCTCTCGATCTGTTCAGCAGCCTTTACGGATACCGGCAGGTGGTCGCGGTGGGGCGGGCGTATGCGACGTTTTTCGCCGTAGGCGATTGGTCGGAGAAGGTTCTGAGCGATACGGCGGAGTTCTACCGGCACGACCGGAGAGCGTCGGATCTGGTGGATTTCTGCAGGCGATATGGGATCACGATCGTCGTGGTGCTGTCCGAAGATCCGATATGGAGCGACCGCAAGTCCTGGGTCTGGCGGCTGCGGCCGGCGATGGCGACCGGGACGGCGCGGGTGTTCCGGGTAGAAGACCTTGCGCGGATGGAGGACCGAAGCTAACGTCGGGCGCCGAAACCCATCGCGAAGATTGCCGCCTATGATAGCGGAATCCCGCGAATTTCCGCGATATGCTGGGCGGTCTATGCGGGAGGTGAGCATGAAATTAGAACGGATTTTCTGCGTCTCTTTGGCGATGCTTCTCTGGGTGGCGTCCGCGTTCGCGCAGGGAGGCGGCCGCCGAGGCGGCATTCCCGATGCGACTCCGGAGCAAACCGCGGCAGTTACGCAGATGAACGCGGGGCTTGCGCTGCTGAATTCAGCGGTCACCGCGGCGCGGTCCGCATTGGTGACGGCCGAGTTTTCCGGCGTCGAGCTGGCTGGAAAGGCCGCAGCTGTGGGCGATGCCGAGTTCGCTCTTGCGAGTGCGCGCGCGGCGGCATTCGAGAAGCTTCAGTCGTCCGCGAACAAGCTCAACGCGGCACAGACGGCGGCGATGGCGAATCTTCCCGCGGGCGGGTTTGGGCGCGGAGGGCGCGGCGCTACCGCTGTTCCGCACACGACCTCCGCCCAGGGCGACGCCCTGTACGCGGTCACGAAATCCACGGCGACATTGAGCCGCGAGGCGGACACGGCGCGCGCGACGCTGACGAAGGCCTCGTTGACTCTGCCCGTCAATACCACGAGCCTGCGGCAATCCGCCGACGCGGTAGCAAAGGCCGAGCTGGCGCTGGCGGTGGCTCGAGCCGAGCGGTTCTCGTCGATTCAGGGTTCCGCGAATCGGATCGATGAAGAGCAAATCAGCGCCGTGGCGGCGATGGGCGGGGCTTTCGGCACAGGCGGGTTCTCAGAACCCGAGCCGATGGACTTCAAAGATCACCGCGGCTACATTTCGTTATTCGACGGGGTCAGCCTGAAGGACTGGGACGGCAACCCGAAGTTCTGGCGCGTGGAGAACGGCGCGATCGTGGGCGAATCCACCGCGACGAATCCGAGCGGCAACACCTATATCGTTTATCGCGGGGTTGAAGCAAAGGACTTCACCCTGAAATTCGAAATCAAGGTGGAAGGAACCGGCGGCAGCGGCTTTCAGTATCGAAGCCAGAGCGGCATTGAATGGTCACGGCCGATCGCAGCCAACGTGATCGCCAATACCGGGCCAGTGAACCTCGCGTGGATGCTCACCGGTCCGCAGGCGGACTTCTGGCCTTCGCAGATCTACACCGGTCAGGTGTATTCCGAAAATACGCCGATGGGAATCGAGGCTTACCGGGGGCAGGTGGTCGAGGGAGCGGGTCTGGGCGCGCGGCGGCTGATGGGGACGATCGGCGACCGGACGGAACTCGGAAAGCTCGTGAAGATGAACGACTGGAATGAGTACACGGTCATCGCGCGGGGCAGCACGGTTCTACACATCGTGAACGGGCAGTTGATGGCGGCGTTTGTGGATGACGATCCGAATTCGTCGAATAACAAGCCGGGTTATTTCGGAATTGAAATCGAGGCGTTAACGAAGATTTCGGTGCGGAATATCTGGTTGAAGAAGCTGAATTAGGGCGCGATCCACTTCAAACCGTTCGCGAAGCGAACCTCGGTGACCCGCGACTTATACCGAACGGGCTTTCCGGTGACCTGATCCTTAGGAAGGGAGCAGCCCGACGCGACGTTCAGATCGCCAGGGCTCTTTACTGTAATCGAGATGGAACAGCCCAGATTCTCAAAGCCGCCCGAGAGGTAGCGGGTCGATACATCGAATCCGACGATCTCTTTCGAAGTCTTGTTCACGAGCGCGTACGAAATGCTGCTTCCATCGTCAGTGGTTTTCAGGAGCACTGGCTCGGCATCGAACGCCGATGCGATCACTGGCAACGTCAGGAAAAGCATGGCCAAAGCCCGCTTCATCACAAATCCCCTCTTGTTTGAAATCTTCCCGCGATAGCCGCGCAAATGCAAGGGCTACAGTCCTTTAGGCAATAAAAAGGGCCGCCGGCGCGGAGTCCCGACGCCGGCGGCCCTGAGGATACAAAGGTGGCTTTTTAGAAAGTCACCCGGACGAGCATCTGCAGAATACGCGAATAACCGAATGCGCCGGGGCCGGACTGCGTCAGGCTCCCGAAGCCGCCGATCTGGGTGCAGCTCAGACCGCTGCAACCCTGCGCGGGGTTGTTGATCGCGAGCGTGGTCGACGTATATCCGGGAAGACCCGTGATAACGCCGCTGCTGTTCGCGGGATAGGGCAGGAAGCTCAGAGTGCTGTTCACGCCGGTGAAGATCGTGTGGTTGAACACGTTGAAGGCGTCAACACGGAACTGGAAGCGAAGCCTGCCTTCGCGAAGCGGCGCGAACTCCTTCTGGAGCGCGAGGTCGAACTCTACTCCACCTGGAGCGTAGACGTAGTTGATGCCCGACTCGAGTCCGATGCTACCCGGGCTCGCTGGGACGAAGCACGACGGGTTCAGGTAGGTTCTCCAGTCGCCCGAGTGGGTGTAGGGATCACATCCTTTAACGAGCACGGGGCGGGAGCCTTCGGTGTAGGAACCAGTGATGATCGGGTTGGACGAGTTCTGTACGCTCACGCCGGGAGTGAACGGCGCGCCCGTCTGAGCGATCGTCACGCCGGAGATCTGCCACCCGTCTGTCGCGAGACGCGTGAAGCTGTTGCCCCACTTGACGCGCGGAGTGTTGTAGACGTAGTTGACAGTGAGCACATGGCGGCGATCGAAGCTGGTCGGCGAATAATTCGCGAACCGGTTGTACTGATCGGGCCGCACAAACGAGTTGTCGTTGGTGGTCCCGCTGAGCGACGTCGCCATGGCCTTGCTCCAGGTGTAGGACACGCCTAAGAACAAGCCATGCGAGGTGCGCTTCTGCAACTGGACCTGCAGCGCGTTATAGTTCGCCGTGGCTGCGCTTTCGTAGAGATTAATGTTGCCGTAGCCATAGATGCGGGCTTCAAAGTTCTGGGGCAGAACGTTGGTGCCGATCGGACGGCTGGAACTGACGCCGGCGACGGTCGGATCGACCGCGGAGGGCGAGAAGGTAGTGCCGAACGCGCTCCAGTTGAGGTTCCGGTTGTCCTGCTGGTGGCGGGACGCGGAGCCGACGTAAGCGGTATCGAGGACCATGCTCCAGGGCAGGCGCTTCTGCACGCTGAACTGGAACGAGTAGGTGGTCGGAATTTTTCCCGTCGGATCGACTTCCACCGCGGAGGGCGGTGAGAGCAGAGCCGTCGAGGGGCTGAGCTGCTGAGCGAAGCCGTACTGCTCGGTGACGCTGAACGCCTCGGGAGGATTCGTCACGGTATCGAAGGTGCGGTTGCCCTGAATGCGGTCATAGTAGATGCCGCCGCCGGTACGGATGACCCAGTCCTGCTTGCCTGTGACATCCCAAGCGACACCGAAGCGCGGACCCCACTGCTCGCCGCGGTTTTTGGTGAGGTATTTGTTGATGCAGCCGCCGGCCTGGCAGATTCCGTTGGTGAAATTGCCGCTGCCGGGAATCAGGAGGCCGATGTCGTTGACCGGGAGGTAGATGTTGTTGACCGCGTCATAAGCGTTGCGCGCGCCGGTCGCCGGGTTGATGGCGGGAACGTAGAGGCGCGGCGCCTGCTTCGGATCCCAGTTCGCGAGGATAAAAGTAGAAGCCTGCAGGGATGAATCGTACTGCGGCTGATACCAGCTTCCGCGCAGACCGTAGTCCAGAGTCAGACGGGGCGTGATCTTCCATGTGTCCTGGACGTACTCTTCGATGTTCCAGTAGCGATATTTGCCGTTGATGTGGTTCTGCGCCTGAGTGAAGCTGTTGTAAACGCCCAGCAGCGCGTTGGCCCATGAGTCGCCGGTATCGAGCGGGTTGGCGCCGGTAAGACCACCGGTGTCGCCGAAGTTATACGAACCGTTGAATGACGCGAAGGAGGTCTGATCCTTCCGGCTGCGCTGCATGTAAAAGCCTGCTTTGATGGTGTGCTTGCCCCAGACTTTGGTCAGACCGTCAGTGAAATCGAAGGTCGTGTTGTAGTTGATGAACGGCGCGTCGCCGCTGCCGAAGGTGGGCGACGAGCCGACGCTGCTGCCGCTGAACGCGACCTGCGGAAGATAGCTGTTCTGGACGGCGTTCGGATAGAGCACCGGAAGCGGATTCGAACCGAGAGCCTGCTGGCTAAGCCCGCTCGTTGTCGCGAAGATGTTGATGCTGTTCCTGGTGTAGCCCCAATTGAATTCGTTGGTCATGCTGGGGCTGATCACGTAGGTGGCGCCCGCCGCCAGGCTGCGGCCCGGAATGGGGTCGGCAATGGGGGCTATCGGAAGGTTCAGGCCAAGCACGAAGGACCCATAGGGAACGACCGTGTTCTGAACATCGTTGATGTAGTGACCGTAGACGCGCAGATTGTTGGTGACGTTGTAATCGAGGCGCAACAGATCTTCGCGGCGGGGCTGAGCTCCGGAAAGCTGCGAAGTGTAGTTGTAGTTCGCGCCGGCGGGCAGGTTGGAGTTCGCCGCCAGTCCTACGTTCGGCTGAGGCAGGATGTTCAGCAGCGCCTGGCCGGGAGCCCAGATGCGGCTGGCGGGGATGACGTTCCCGGCGAAGGGCGTGCGATTGAGCGGATCGTAGATCGTAACGGCGTTGTGGTTGGAGAGCTGGCTCTGGCTGAAGTTCCCTGATCGCTCCAGCGTGGTGGGAACGGTAACATTGCGCGCCGTATTGGGGACGAGCTGTTCCTGCCACTCCTGGCTCCAGAAGAAGAACGCTTTGTTCCGGGCGCGCGTCCAGAGGCCCGGAATCGAGATCGGTCCGCCGATGTTGTAGCCGGGATCGTTGTAGCGGAAAAGCGGCTTCTGGAGCGCGCCCAGGCCGAACTGAGGACGGATGTTGTTGAGGAAGGTGTTGGCGTTGAGCCCTTCGTTGCGGTGATAGAGGTAACCCGAACCGTGATACTGCTCGGTTCCGGTTTTGGTGACGAGCTGGATCTGGGCTCCCGCGCTACGGCCGTATTCGGCCTGATAGGTACCGGTAAGAACCTTAAACTCGGCCACTGCGTCGTTACTGACGCTTACGTTCATACCGCCGTTGTTGCCGGTGTCCACGTCGCCGATACCGTTGATCGTGACCTGATTCTGAGAGGGCCGGGTCCCATTGGCGGTGAACTGATTGGCTCCGTTGGCCGCGTTGCCGACGGCATATGTTGCGCCCGTGGTGAACTGCACTCCGGGGATCAGCTTCGCGAGATCGAGCGGCGTGCGCCCGTCAACCGCGATGTTGGTCATCTGTTCACCGGTTACCGCCGAGCCACGTTCCACGCTTTCGGTCTGCAGCAATGCAGCGGTAGCGCTAACTTCGACCGACTCCGTAACGGCTCCGATTTCCACCGTAAGGTCGCCGAGAGCCAGCTTATCGCTCGCGTTGAGGGTGATGTTGGCGCGCGTGAGCTTCTTAAAGCCTTGGGCCTCCACTGTCAATGTGTAACTGCCCGGCAACAGGCCAGGGATTGAAAAATCGCCCGCCGCCGTTGAATTTGTAGTTGCTTCTGTATTTTTTGCCTGCTCCGTGGCAGTGACTCTTGCGTTCGGAACTGCTGCGCCCTGCTGATCGACCACGCGGCCGTTCAGCGAGCCCGTTATACTTTGCGCGTACCCCTGAATTGTGAGTACGAACAGTACCAGAAGTATCATCACGGATACTCTTCGCATTCTCGTGCTCCTTTCGTTTTTTCCCACCCGACTATCTGTTTGCTGAAGGTGAAGACCGGTTTGCCCGGCCAGGTTGATTTCCGGAATCGGGGCGCAAGGTGCGCACCGAGAAGACGGCCCTCAGTTTTGAGAGACTTTGCTGTTAATTTTATGTCAAAGCGGAAAATGTTGCAAGGTCAAACTAAACTGGCGGACCCTGTCCGTAAGATCCGGTTCAGTGAGTACCGGGTCAGGGGAACCGTGGGCTTGGCGGAAGAATTGCGCGGCGGAACAAGGAGAGATCGGGACCGGCGCCGAATTCCGACCTTCGAGGTTGATTAATTCGTTGAAATCAATTCAAATAGGACTGCGGCGGCTACCCACTTGTCTCCTGGCGCAGTGTCGGAACTGGAATCCCTACGGTCGATTTCCGCCCGAATCGGGCGGGATCCGCTGCTGGTGCAGGCCGCTACGGGTAATACGTCGATCAAGGTGGACGGGGTGCTCTGGATCAAGGCCTCCGGAACCTGGCTGGCGAATGCGGCCACAGACGAGATCATGATCCCGGTCAATCTGGCGGAAACCCGCCGAAAGATCGAGCGGGATATCGATCCCGCGGGACAGATGGTGGTCGTGGACGGAAAACCTTTGGGCACGTCCGTCGAGACGGCGATGCATGCGGCGCTGCCGTGGCGGGTGGTTCTGCATGTGCATTCGGTGAACACGATCGCGTGGGCTGTGCGGCGCGACGGACCAGCGGAACTGGCGCTGCGACTTGAAGGGATTTCGTGGCGCTGGATTCCGTATGTGGCGTCGGGGATGCCTTTGGCGCGAGCGATCGAGGATGCGCTGTGCGCGGAGCCGCGGGCGCGCGTGCTCGCCCTGGCGAATCATGGGCTTGTGGTGTGCGGCGACGATTGCGGGACGGCGGACGCCCTCCTCCAGGAAGTGGAGCGGAGGGTGGCGATTGAGCCACGCCCGACGCGAGAACCGGATTGGCCCGATCTGGCTCGTCTTACCGGGGCGAGCGGGTGGGAACTGCCGCCAGAGTCGGGAGCCCACGCGCTTGGGACCGATGAAGTGGCGCGGCGCATTGTGACGGAGGGGATTCTCTATCCCTGCCAGGCGATTTTTCTAACGCCCCGGGCAGTGGTACTAGGAGAGAGCGCGTCCGGCGTGTCGCCCGACGAGCCATTCGTGATCGTTAAGGATGCGGGGGTAATTACGCGGAATCCGCTGAATCCAGCGGCATCTGCGACCCTTTCGGGTTTGGCGCAGGTGGCGCTGCGGCTTCCCGCCGGCGCGCCGATTCAGTACCTTGGTGAAGATCAGGTCCGCGATCTGTTCTGCGCCGATGTCTATCATTACCGGTCGATGGTCGAGGACAACAGCGGTTCCTTGATGACACGCGGGCCGGTCACGACTATTTAGCGGAAATCCTCAACGCGCGTAAGCTGAGCGTACGCACCGGGTTCGGTCGGCTGAGCTGAGTATCGGCGACGGCCGCGCGGCCGTTCCGGCGTGGCCGTGTGCCAAGTCTTGGGCATGAATTCAGGAATCATTCACCTGATCCGGGGGCGGCTGGCGACGGTGGCGTTGTTGGCGGAAGCCGCGTTCGGGCAAAGCGTAGCCACACTACATGTTTCGGTGAACTATCCACCGAACTCGGTAGTCTCGGCGATGTTCGGGGCGCTGCCGAGGGACGTGGCGCTCATCGAAGTGACTGCCTGCAACGATACGCCGACGGCTATGGCGCTCTCTAACGGACGTCTGGTGCAGGCGTTGCGGAAGAGCGGCGTTCAGGCGCTTTCCCGCGATGCGGCGATCTCGACGATGCAGACGGCTGAGAGCAGGGAATGGAAGAGTATCCTGCTGCGCCACTCCACCCATGCGATGAACATCGTGAACTTTCTGGTGATCTCAAAAGCCGTGTCTCTGGGGCCCGTTCTTAGCCGGACTCTGCCCAGCGCGCAGGCGCTGCTGGATGCGATCGTGCCGGAGTTCGCCAAGGATGCGCCGGATCATCAGTACCTGAACTTCGACCGCGATACGCTGGCCGACAAGGCGCAACTCAATCCGCTGGACTGCGCGAGCGGCATCATGTTCACGATGAAACCGGCGGCAGGAAAGGCTCCAGCGGAATTGACTGTTGATGTGCCCGCGTCGTCCTCGGATGGCAAATGAACCGCTTCGTCATCAATGAAGCGAAGGTGAACTGAACGCAGTCGTCAGCCTTCCCCGCGCGCGATATCGATTTCCAGAACGACCGAAATGTAATCGCTGCCCTTTACGAAAGATTGAGCCGAGTCTGATGCATTTGGCTGATCGGCAGCCGAATTAATTTGACAGGCGCTCGATATTTTCAGGCGGCGGCGCAGGCTTGCAGGAATTTTGCAGAAGGCTGCCCGCGGCGGGCGGTTCGGCTGGAGAGCTTGCGCCGCGCATTCACGATATAGGCCTTGGCTCCGCTCGGGTTGCGCAGCCCGAGATCGCGGGTGATCGCGGCGAGCGGCACGTCGTGAGCGTAGTGGAGGGTCATCACGCGGGCTTCGAGCGGCTCCAGAAGCCGCGTCATCATGGCGGCGAGGCCAGCGGCGAGTTCACGCAGTTCAGCCGCCGCGTCAGGCGCGCGGAGGGCAGTGTCGCGCAAAGACATGGGGGTTGCTGCTTCATACGGAAGCACATCGGGCCCGGGATGGCGCAAGGACGTCAGGCAGTGGTTGCGCGCGATGGCGTACAGCCAGGTGGAGAGCCGCGCGTCGCCTCGAAACGAATGCCGGTGACGATATGCCTTGAGAAATACTTCCTGGGCGAGGTCGTTCGAGCGGTCGCGGTCTTTAGCGATGCGATAGCACCAGGAGACCACGCGTCGGTGATAGCGGTCGAAGACTTCGCCGAAGGCGCTTTCGGCGAGGTCGCGGTCCGCGGCGGAGCACAACACGCGCATTAGTTCCTCGTCACTGACAGACGCCCCCATAAGCTGCATGCCCGATTATTGGAACGGCCCGGGCGGAGCGTATTTACGGAAACGTAAATTGCTTGTAAATTCAGGGCTGGAAGCGGTATCCGACCTTATGGAGCGTAATGAAGTGGCGCGGACGCTCCGGGTCGGGTTCGAGCTTCTGGCGGAGGCGCATTACGTGGGCGTCGACGGTCCGGGTGTTCGGGTCTGTCAAATAGCCCCAGACGGACTGCAGGATTGCGTCGCGGGTCAGTTCCCGATTGGCGTTCATCAGAAAGCAGACGAGAAGTTCGTATTCGGACGGCGTGAGACTGATGAGCTTCCCGTCGCGCGTGACGATTCCGCGGTCGATGTTCACATCCGTCCCCGCGAAGGAAACGATGTAATCGTCGTCAGACTGAGAGTCCGGGCGGCACGCTGCGGGGGTCATCCAAAATCGAAATTACATCGAAACGGCGGGAAATGTCCGCCGCCGGGAGTAAGAAAACCCGCTTTTTACAACTCTTTTACAGCGCAGGCACAAACGTTACAGCCCGCGCGATTTGATACGATGCTGACGGAATGACCCGAAGAAAAGCGCTTAAATCGGTGGCCCTCGCTGGCGCCGCCGTCCTCGCGAAACCCGCCCTTCCCGCGCCGGATGCGGCGCCCGGACGCCTCAAGCAGTCTGTTTGCCTGTGGACGTATTCGCCCAAGTGGTATGACCTCGATGGTTTGTGTAAGGAGGCGGTGCGCATCGGACTGAAGGGACTCGATCTTGTCACGCCGGATCAGTACGCGACGGTGCAGAAATATGGGCTGACGCCCTCGATGACGATGGGCACGGACCCGAACACGATTCCGATCGGCCTGAACCGGCTGGAGAATCACGACCGCGTGCTCGAGAGTCTGAAGCGCGACATCACGCTGGCGTCCGCGGCGAAGGTTCCGAACGTGATCACGTTTTCGGGAAATCGCAAAGGCATGCCGGATGGCGAGGGGATGGCGAACTGCGCGATTGCGCTGAACAAGCTCAAAGCTTTCGCGGAAGAGAAGAATGTGACGGTGAACCTGGAACTGCTGAACAGCAAGGTGAACCACAAGGACTACATGGCGGACCACACCGCATGGGGCGTGGAGCTGATGAAGCGCGTGAATTCGCCGAAGATAAAGCTGCTTTACGACATCTATCACATGCAGATCATGGAAGGTGATCTTATCCGCACCATCCAGGAGAATTACGCTTTTATTGGCCATTTCCATACGGGTGGAAATCCGGGCCGGCACGAGATCGACGGAACGCAGGAAGTAAACTGGCATCCGGTTGCGAAGGCCATCGCCGACCTGGGGTATCAGGGCTTCATCGCGCACGAGTTCATTCCGGTGGACACGCCGCCAATCAAGAGCCTCGAACAAGCTTACGAAATCTGCAAGGTGTGAGCGGCGTCCGGGCGCAGTCCTTACTGCCCCGCGGTAAGGAATTCCAACGTCAGAAACATCTCTGACGATTGCGCCGTAGCGCCGGGCTGCAGCCGGAGGCGCGTCTTCGCAATCGCTTCCGCCCGCTCCATCGCCGCTTGATTTAATGACGAATCGGTGCTGGCAAGAATCTCAGCCTCGCTCAGACGCCCGTCGCCGGCCACATCGCCGTGCAAACATACCACCTGAATCGAGGGGCGCCCACCTGCGCCCGCGAATGACTGCCCCGGGGCCGTCACCACGAGGGGAAAATTCGTTCCGGGATTCATGGCTCGCCCCGATCCGACCGGTGTCAGACCGGCCGCATCGAACATCGGATCGGTGGCGGCCGGAGGGTCGGTTACGCCGACGGTTCTAGCCTCCGCGACCACTTTGCCGTTTTCGAAGATGCTGAACGCCGTGGGAATGAACGTGTTGTGAAACCGGATTCCCGATGAATAGTCATAGCGCACAAACACGCCGGGGGCCGGTGAATACTGGCTCAAAAGACCGGTCTTTGAATCCACGCAGTATTCGGACTCTTCCCAGTTCCGGCTCCCCGAGAAGGTGCGGCTGCCGGCTCCGGTCACGACCAGAACGCAACTCTGCGGCTCGCCATTCAGGGAACCGGTTGCCGTGCGGATGGAAGCCTGAGGGCCCATTCCTGGATAGATGAAGAAGATGGCGGAACGGACCTGAAGCAGACGCAGCGGGAGGATTCCGCCGGGCTGATTGCTGTAAAGTCCGTTCGTTGAGCCTTCCGGATAGAGATTGACGGCCGAGAAATTCGGTCCACTCGCAGTCCATCGATATTTCGGCCCGCGCGCGGCATCCTCGATCATCCAGTTTCCGTCGGAAGGCAACCCGCCGTAAGCAATAAACGAAGTTTTCAGATCGTAAGGTTGGGCTCGGATGTTGGAGAGTTTGTGCGCCTTCACCAGCAGGCCAATCGCCGCGATGCGTTGCTGCGCGTCCTGCACCGGTTGCGCGTCGCCGGCGATCAGTTCCATGGGATCGGGCGGCATCGGGGGACGCGGTATATTGCCGAAGTCGAGAGCCGCAGGCAGACGGCGCGGCGAGGACGCGGGAGGTTGGGCAATCGCCAGACCAGAAAGAATCAGCGTAAATACCGCAGTATTCCGGAAGGTGATCACCATCGGCGCCTCTCTTCAGCGAGAGTATAGCGAATAGAAGTGAGGGCTTCGAATGTGGATTGGCCTTACTGCTTCGGCGCCGGACGCCCGTAGGCTCCCGTAGAAAGATTCGGATCGGAACCGCGCGCCTTCGCATCCGACCACGCCTTCTGCACCTCTGCCGGGAATGTCAGAAGCAGCGCGTTCGCCCTGCGCAGAATCTCTTCGACCACCTTCGGATTCTCGGGAGCCGTATCGTAGCTCTCGTCGGGATCTTTCGCCAGATCGTACAATTCAGGCTTCGCGAGGAGATCGCTGAAACGGCCGCCCGGCGGCGCGGGCGCGTATGCCGCGCTATTGTGGCGCGCTATATGCAGCTTCCAGTTCATCCAGCGTGCGCATTGCAGATCCCAGTTGTCGAAGTAAAGGAGAACTTCGCGGTCGATCGACTGTGTCCTCCCGCTCAACAGCGGCCAGATGTCGATACCGTCGAGAGGCTTCGCCGGCGGCTTCGCTCCGCAAAGGCGCGTCACCGTGGGAAAGATGTCCAGCATGGACGCAAGTCCGTCGCACACTCCGCCCTTGAGGGTTTTGCCAGGCCACACCGCGATGAACGGTTCGCGTACGCCGCCTTCGTAGGTGGTGTTCTTGCGCCCCCTCAGCTTGCCCGGACTTCCCTGATACCAGGGCCCGTTATCGCTCGTGAACATCATGAGCGTGTTCTGTTCGACGCCCGCTCTTTTTAGCGCTGCCCGGATCTCGCCCACGCTCCAGTCAACTTCCTCGACCACGTCGCCGTAGAGGCCCTGCGCGGATTTACCGCGGAAGCGCGCCGACGCCCCGAGCGGGATGTGCGGAAAAGTGTGCGGCATGTAGAGGAAAAAAGGGCCGCTCTTTTTCGCTTCGATAAACTTCGTCGCCTGTTCGGTGTACCGCTGCGTCAGGCTGTCGAGCGGAACATCGTTCTCGATCACCTGCGTGTTGTGCATCAGCACACGAGGATTCATGTCATTGCTGTACGGGATCCCGAAGTATTCGTCGAAACCGCGGCTGGTGGGGAGATATGCGTCCGGGCGGCCGAGATGCCATTTGCCGATGCACATCGTGCTGTAGCCCTGCGACTTCAGAGCGTTGGCAAGAGTCGTTTCGTCGAGAGCCAGACCTTCTTTGTCCTGCGGAAAGAGGACGCGCGGAACGCCCACGCGGGTGGGGTAACGTCCGGTGAGCAGCGCGGCGCGAGAGGGTGAACAGACCGGATCGGCTGAGGTGAAATTGGTAAACCGCACTCCCTCGGCGGCCATACGGTCGAGGTTGGGAGTCCGGATGGTCGATCCGTAACAGCCGAGGTCGCCATAGCCGAGGTCATCGCAGAGAATGAAGACGATGTTCGGCGGGCGGCTGGATTGAGCGAAGACGCCCGATGCGCTCAACAGACCCGTGGTGACCAGAAAGTCTCGACGGTCCATTGTCGGAAAGGTCTGTTCGCTCATATTGGGTACGCGGCGTAGTATACCGCCGGCACCGTCAATGCTTTGACTGAATGGTGATGCTCAATATCGTCACTGGTGTTTTCGGGCGGTCCTGCGCGTCGGTCGGTACTTCTGAAATGGCCACCGCAACTTCCTGCCCCAACACCACCTGCCCGAAAATGGTGTGCTTTCCGTCCAGCCGGCTTTCCCGGCCGACAGTTATGAAGAACTGACACGCGCCGGTGTTCGGTCTGCCGGTATTGGCCATGCCTAGCGTCCCCGGATTGTCGAAACTCACTTTGCTGCTGAATTCATCGCGGATGTTCGGTATTCCGCAGTCTCCGGCTCCAGTACCCTTTACGTCGCCCGTCTGGATCATGAACCCTTTGATGACACGATGAAAGGTCAGGCCGTTGTAATAGGGCCTTTGAACCTTTTTGCCCTTTTTGTCGAGGGTTGCCTTTGCGCCGCGCGCCAGATCTATGAAGTTCTGCACCGTCACCGGAGCGATATCGTCGTAAAGCAAGGCAACGATCCGCCCCATGGACGTTTCGATGACGGCATAAAGGCCAGGCGTATCGGGCAGTTCGACACCGGCGGACTGCGCTGCCGCCTGGCTGACACAGGTCAGAGCGACGGCAGCAACCAGGATCCATTGCGTAGACGTACGCACCAACCCGATTCTATAGCGATTGGTCAGTTTTCGAGCGAGGCGTTAACCGTGATGGCTGCTTTGTAGAGCTTCGAAACGGGGCAGCCGGTTTCCGCGTTCTTGACAGCGGTATCGAAGGCTTCTTTCGACGCGCCGGGGACTTTGGCTTTCAGGTCGAGGTGGCTGGCGGTGATCGAGAATCCGCCTTCGGTTTTCTCCAGGGATATCGTGCAGGTGGTATCGAGACTGTCCGCTTTCAGGCCTGCATTCGCGAGTTGAGCGGAGAGCGCCATCGTAAAGCAGCCCGCGTGGGCGGCGGCGAGGAGTTCCTCGGGATTTGTGCCTTTTTCGTTTTCGAACCGGGTCTGGAACGAATAAGCTGTGTTATTCAGAACGCCGCTGGGAGCGGTAAGGGAGCCTTTCCCGGACTTCAGGTCTCCGGTCCAATGTGCTTGTGCTGTGCGTTTCACCGTTCCATCTTATGACGTGTAGTCAGCCGATTCGGCATGACTGGATCGGGCTGTTTACAATAGGCGCGTGATTTCGGACCTTCTCGAACGTTTGGTGAGGACGCTGAAGGCTCCACATCAATGGATCACCGAGCAGAACCGACGCCAGTTCGATGCCTCGGGCTACATGGTGATCCGAAACGTAATTCCTGCCGGTCTGGCTCGCAATGCAGTCAGAGAGATCGCCGCATTTGTCGGCGCCGATCTGACGGATGGCGCGACCTGGTATCGAAGCTCACCCGAGCTCGACGGCGTCGTGCCGCTGCATCACGCTCAGTCGCTGTGGGACATCCGGCAATGCCCGAATCTCTATGACGTCTTCACGGAGTTTTTTCGAAGTCCCCATTTGATGCTGGATATCAGCCGGTGCATTTTTCGCCCACCCGTTCATCCGGATTTTCCCGGCAGAAGTTACGGAACCATTCATTGGGACACCGACCCCCGGGCGTCCGGGCCACCGTCGCTGCAGGCAGCCGTACTTTTGACCGACGTTCGTCACAATGAAGGCGGCTTCCAATGCCTGCCTGAGGTCTATGTGAATCTGGACGCCTGGTTAAAGCAGTACGCAACTGCGAGCGACTTTGATTTCTTCAATCCGGGATTGAGTGACCGCGCGGCGACGCAGGTAACGGGGAAGGCAGGAGACCTTATTCTCTGGTCGACCCACCTGCCCCATGGTTCCGCGACTAACCTTTCGCGTCGTCCGAGGGTCGCAATGTTCGTGACGATGCAGCCACCGAACCAGAGTCCGGAATATCGGGAGTCAATGAAAGCGTGGTGGCTGACAAAACGCGCTCCCATTCAATGGCGCGGAATGCCGGGACAAATCGATCCTGAGCCCGGGGAGCCGGCCGTACTGTCGGAACTGGGCAAGAAGCTGATCGGCGTATTGCCCTGGTAGTGATTGCAGCGGCTGTGAGGTGGCGATGTGGTCTATTTGGTGTTCACCAAATGAAGCCGGATCGCGTGCTGAATCAACTCGGCGTTGGTCTTTGCGCCTAACGCCTGCATCATTTCGTACTTATGCGTCTCGACGGTCCGGGCCGAGATGTCCAGGATTCCGGCCACTTCTTTGAGCGTCTTGCCTTCGGCGATTAGTTGAAGCACTTCCCGCTGCCGGGGCGTAAGCCTGCTCTCATCCCTGGGCGCTTCTTTGGCCTCGATGAGCACGCTGATCATGTCTTTGGCGATGAGGGGCGTCAGATAGGCTCTGCCCAGCAGGATTTCGCTGATTGCCTGTTCCAGTTCTTCGCCGACCGATTCTTTCAGCAGGAACGCTGAGCCTCCCGCCCGGAATGCCTCGGCGGCGAGACCGGCGTCGGCGTGCATGGTGAGGAAGACAACTTTCGCCTCCACGCCGCTGCTCTTGAACTGACGGACAGCGTCGAGCCCGTTCAGGAGCGGCATGGAGATGTCCGTCACAACGACGTCCGGCTTGAGGCGAATGGCGGCGTCGAGTAACGCCCGTCCGTCGTTCACGGTCCCGACGAAGTCGTAAGAGTCCCTCAGGAGCGACTCGATGCCCTGAGCGACGATTTTGTGATCGTCGGCAAGCAAAACCCGAGGTATAGCCATGCGTTCTTTCTCGACTGACTCATTTGGATGAATCCGAACGATGAAAGTCGGAAAGAATTCCGGAGGGGGGCTTAGTAGACGGGCAGGTCGACGCCGGGAGAGATGAAGGTTTCTCCTCGAAGAGCGCCCTGCGCGGCCGGTATCAGTTCGTCCGCGGCGGAAAACTTCAGGACATATCCACTGATACCGGCTTCAAGCGCTTCCTGCGCAAGGTGGGGGTCGGGGTGGGCAGTGAGGAGCACAATGGGTTGGCGGGGATTGATTTTGAGTGTCTCGCGGCTCGCCTGAGGCCGTCCATTCCCGGCATCTCGAAGTCAGTGACGATCAAGTCGGGCCGCAGCCGCATCGCTTGCTCAACCAGCGCAAGACCGGTAGCTGCTTTGCCGACGATTTCAAAATCGTCGGCCATCAGCAGTTCGATCTCGCGGATGACCGCCTCGGAGTCATCGGCCAAGAGCACTCGGAACCGGCGCGGGGTTCCGCTTTGTGCTCGCTCGCTGGTTGAGAACGGGGTCATGAGGCTTGGTTGACGCTACTACTTTCCGAAGCTGAAGCTTACGCTGGTCGGCCCGGCGCCGTATTGATTGATCGGGAGGCCGAACGTGGGGTCGACGCGAGCGGACATTGGGAAGGAAGTGGGGCCGGCGTTGAACCACGAGGCGGTCTTGGCGGTTGTAGTCGGCGTGGCCGGCGCTTCAATCCGAGCGCCGCCGTTCTTCTGCATGTCCTTAACCGCGGCGGCGGCCGCTGCCTCGACTGACAAGGGAGCCTGCTTCAGGAGAGCCACAGCGGCCGCCGCTTTCGCTTCCGCCTGGGCCGTCGATTCGGCGGGAGCAGCATTTGTTTGGGCCGAGGCGCTGCGCACCTTCAGGCCAGAAGTCGTTTCGGAAGTCGTGGTGTAATTTACGCTCGGCTCCAGGGCGGCGGAGTCGGCGGCGTAGAGAAGACTGCTCGAGAAAAGGGAAATCGCGTTGCCGATCACGAGACCAGCGATTCGAACCATCCGTCCGGCTGTCATGTTTCTCATTTGCGTCCTCATGGTTTGAGAATAGGCCGGGGCGAAAAAATCGGGGATCAGGAGTTCTCCCGAATTTCACGTACGAAATGCACGTATGCCTACGTGATCTCTACGGGGGAAACAGCGGGATTGGCCGCGAGGATGCCGCAAAAGTCCCGATACGCTGCGGCCGTCCGGATTGCAAGTCTTGTGAAGCATTGGCGGACGCCGGAGAGAAGCCTAATAGACGGGCAGGTCGACGCCGGGCGAGATGAAGGTTTCACCTCGAAGAGCGCCCTGCGCGGCCGGTATCAGTTCGTCCGCGGCGGAAAACTTCAGGACATATCCACTGATACCGGCTTCGAGCGCTTCCTGCGCAAGGTGGGGGTCGGGGTGGGCAGTGAGGAGCACAATGGGTTGGCGGGGATTGATTTTGAGTGTTTCGCGGCTCGCCTGGAGGCCGTCCATTCCCGGCATCTCGAAGTCAGTGACGATCAAGTCGGGCCGCAGCCGCATCGCTTGCTCAACCAGCGCAAGACCGTTAGCTGCTTTGCCGACAATTTCAAAATCGTCGGCCATGAGCAGTTCGATCTCGCGGATGACCGCCTCGGAGTCATCGGCCAAGAGCACACGGAACCGGCGCGGGGTTCCGCTTTGTGCTCGCTCGCTGGTTGAGAACGGGGTCATGAGGCTGGTTGACGCTACTACTTTCCGAAGCTGAAGCTTACGCTGGTCGGCCCGGCGCCGTATTGATTGAGCGGAAGGCCGAACGTGGGGTCGACGCGAGCGGTCATCGGGAAGGACGTCGGGCCAGCGTTGAACCAGGAGGCGGTCTTGGCGGTTGTTGTCGGGGTGGCCGGAGCTTCAATCCGAGCGCCGCCATTCTTCTGGATGTCCTTAACCGCGGCGGCGGCCGCTGCCTCGACTGACAAGGGAGCCTGCTTCAGGAGAGCCACAGCGGCCGCCGCTTTCGCTTCCGCCTGGGCCGTCGATTGGGCGGGAGCAGCATTTGTTTGGGCCGAGGCGCCGCGCACCTTCAGGCCAGAAGTGGTTTCGGAAGTCGTCACGTAATTTACGCTCGGCTCCAAGGCCGCCGAGTCAGCAGCGTACAGCGGGCTGATCGTGAAAAGGGAAATCGTGTTGCCGATCACGAGACCAGCGATTCGAACCATCCGTCCGGCTGTCATGTTTCTCATTTGCGTCCTCATGGTTTGAGAATAGGCTGGCGCGAAAAACTCGGGGATCAGGAGTTCTCCCGAATTTCACGTACGAAATGCACGTATGCCTACGGGATCTCTACGGGTGAAACAGGCGAGATTGACCGCGACGACCACGCAAAAAGTTCCATTGGTCCTCCGGAATATTCATCCAAGTAGCTACAGCGACAAGGAGTTACGATGCCTTACGCGAAAAGAACCGAAATCTCTCCCGATACGCCGCGGCCGTCCGGATTGCAAGTCTGTGAAGCATTGGCGGACGCAGTGGACGGGATGGCCTGGGAGATTTCGCTGCCTTCGCTTGCGTTCACGTTCGTCAGCCCGCGGGCGGAACAGATTCTCGGGTATGCGCAGGAAAGGTGGCTGGGCGATGCCAATTTTCTCTCCGATCATCTGCACCCGCGAGACGCGTGGGTAATCGAGAGGCTTCGCGGTCTGGCTGAGAGCGCGGGCGAAGAGCGTCCGATCGAATTCCGAATGATCTCCGGCGATCGGAAAGCGCGGTGGCTGACGGATCTGGTTCGTCTCCAGGCGGCCGATGAGAGGCCTTTGTGCGCTCGCGGGGTGCTCGTCGACATCACCATCCAGAAGAAAAAGGAAATTCTGCATGCGGGACAAATGCGCGTGCTCGAGACGATCGCTGGTGGCGCGCCTCTGCATGGCATACTCGCGAGCATCGTTGATCTGATCGAGCCGCAGTCGGACGGCATGCTGTGCTCCATTCTGCTGTTGAGGGATGACGGAAAGCACGTCATGCACGGCGCTGCGCCCAATCTTCCGGAGGGCTACATCGGAGCGATCAACGGGGCTCCGATCGGTCCGAAGGCCGGGTCATGCGGGACCGCGATGTTCCGCGGGAAGCAGGTCATTGTTACCGACATAATGGAAGACCTGCTTTGGGAGGATTATCGCGGGTTGGCATCGCAGTTCGGGCTGCGGGCGTGCTGGTCGACGCCGATTATTTCCCATAAGGGGCAGGTGCTGGGATCGTTCGCCATGTACTATCACGAGCCGCGAAGCCCCGGGCCGGAAGAGATTCATCTGATCGATGTGGCGACGCATGTTGCGGCGATCGCGATCGAGCGGCAACAGGCTGAGGAAAAGATTCGCAGCAGCGAGGAACGTTATCGCAACATTGTGGACACCGCAAATGAAGGGATCTGGATCATCGATGCGGCCAACAGGCTTTCGTTCGTGAACAGTCGAATGGCGGAAATGTTCGGCTATTCGGTGGAAGAGATGAAAGGCAGGCCCTCGCGGGATTTCATCAAGGCGGATGTAGCTGAACAAGCAACTCAGCTGCTCGCGCGCCGCCGTGAGGGGATACGGGAGCAATTCGATTTTCCTTTTGTCACGAAGGATGGGTCGGAGCTTTGGGGGCTCGTCTCAACGACGCCCATGCGGGACGAGGAAGGGCAATTTTCGGGTGCTCTCGCGATGATCACCGACATCACGGAGCGCAAACGGGCCGAGGCGGAACTGCGCAGCAGCCGTGATCAGATTCGCGAGATGGCGAATAAAGTTTTGCGGGCGCAGGAGGAGGAGCGGCGGCGGATCTCGCGTGAGCTGCACGATGACATCGTTCAGAAGGTGGCGGCGCTCGCGATGGGAGTGAGCCGGGTCAAGCGTAAGGCCGCAGCCGTGGATGAGTCGATCGCCCCGGAATTCGTGGGGTTGCAGCACAGCATTCACAACCTCGCCGGTGACGTTCGGCGGCTTTCACATCGCCTGCATCCGGCGGTGCTGGAGCACGGCGGCCTGATGGCTGCCCTAAAGTCTTTCACCGAGGAGTTCAGCCAGAGTGAGGGGCTGGAGGTGGCGCTCACGGTTCCGGATACCAGAGAGCCAATTCCGCAGGAGGTGGGGGCGTGCGTTTATCGGGTAACGCAGGAGTGGCTGAGGAATATTGCGAAGTATGCGCGCGCGAAATCGGCGGTGGCGGTCGCAATCGATGGCGGTCACCTGCGGCTCGTAATTAAGGACGAAGGGCCGGGTTTTGATGTCGAACGGGCGCGGGGCAAAGGCTTGGGGCTGGTGAGCATTGAAGAGCGCGTTCGGTTCTGTCAGGGGACGGTCCGGATTAGTTCGGAACCGGGGCGTGGTTCGACGCTGGAGGCGATAATACCCGTCGGATGAAAGTGTTCGACCTGGCGCTGATGTGCGGCAATCAGGATAATCGGACAGCGGGCATGTCGCGTCCAGCTTTGCGCAGAACAAGGCTCGTGGCTCGGCCATCGGGGCCGGTTTCAAAGGCGATCTGGCTGTCAGACACCCTGGTGAAGAAGTTCTTCTCGCCTTCCGCAAACAGTTCAAATTTAGGCAGACCGGTCAAATCGCCAGGGCGATTGTGAGGAAGCTGCGCGAACCCCTGTGCGAAGAAGCGGCCGCCTTCGCGGGTGATTTCCAAAATGAGGTTCGGCGTTACTTGATAGCGCCCGGTGTAGTTGTCGAGGAGCTTGGGGTCAACATGAATCTCAGTGTGCGGCATTGGGGGCTCAGGATTGGCAAGCGGCGCCTTTGGGTTGAGGAGGTGAAGACCGATGTCATCGACGCCGGTCGGAGTAGAAGCATTGGACAGAACAACGACCCCGATACGTTCCTCAGCACTGCATCCGATGGTTGAGCAAAACCCTCCTGTGCGTCCGTTGTGCCCGACGATCTCGCGGCCGTCCGTTGAGTAAATAAGCCACCCCAGACCGACCTTGCCGCGGCCCGCGGGACGGCGCACTTCGAGCATCGCTTTCATCGCTGGCGCGAGGGGCGAATCCTTATATCCGAGGAATGCTTCCAGGAACGTCAGCATGTCATTGACGGAGGAATGCAGCGCGCCGGCGCCGGCAAGCGGCGCCGGAAGGTCCGAATCAGCGACAGGCGCGAGAGTCGCGGTATGACCGGTGGCGATGCGCTGCCTCATGGAAGAGGAGAGCGCAATACCTGTGTCCGACATGCGAAGCGGCTGCGTAATGCGCACTCCGATCAAGTTCTCATAATCCGTTCCGGCGCGACGCGCCAGGATGTGGCCGAGGAGTCCTGCGCCCAGGTTTGAATATTCGAATTGGGAACCAGGATCGCGTGGCAGAGTATAGCCGGAAAGAAACTGATACAGATCGTCCACGCTGTAATCGACGTCCCCGAGCTTCAGGTTGGCGGGAAGGGGCGGAAGCCCGGAGCTGTGGGTGGCAAGATCAAGCAGTGTGATGACTTTGCCGCTTCGTTCAGACATCCTGACATGTTCGGGAAGATACTTGGCGGCCGGATCGTCGAGGGCGACCTCTTTGCTGCTCACCATGTCCGCCAGCAGCAGCGAAGTGAAGACTTTGGAGATGGATCCGATTTCAAAGATGGTGTCTCCGTCGAGTGTGCGTGGATCGCCTTTGGCGAGGTTGCCATAGGCGACGACGCGGCGGCCTTCGGGTTCAAGGATGCCCACGGCAACGCCGACCGCTTGCTTTTGTTGGTCAACGCGTTTTACGAGGATTTCGCGGATTTGGTCGGTTCCGGGGACGATAAGTGGCTGGAAGATCTTCGGATTCATAATTTGGAAATAGACTCGACACACTTCGGCTATGGCGCCGAACTTTGTTCGGAGGGTTGGGCTAGCGAGGAAGGGCGGAAAGCAGGCAATCCTGAATCGCGCCGATCATCGCTTTATTAAGCGGATTCCATGCGTAACGCATAACGGATGTACCTCCTTTTCCAGGCTGTCTTAAGAACGCGACAATAGTATCACGAGTGCGTCTATAAATTTCAGCCGCGCCGCAGACACTGATCGAGCCGGTCGAGCGTTTGCATGGCGGTGAGGCATTGCGCGACGCTGGCGTTGGGCGCGCGGTTTTCCCGAATCGCCGCGAAAAATTCGCGGTCCTGCAGTTCGATGCCGTTCATTGAGACATCGACTTTCGAGAGATCGATCGGATTCTGGTCGCCGTCGACGAGGTCATCGTAGCGGGCGATGTAGGTTCCGTTGTCGCAAATGTAGCGGAAGAAGGTTCCGAGCGGTCCTTTGTTGTTGAAGGAAAGGGAGAGCGTGCAAATCGCTCCCGAGGGGACTTTGAGGCCGATGCTCATGTCCATTGCGATGCCGAGGCTCGGGTGTATGGGGCCCTGCAGCGCGTACGAACGGGAAACGATTTCACCGGTCTGGTATTGGAACAGGTCGATTGTGTGGCAGGCGTGGTGCCAGAGCAGATGGTCGGTCCAGCTTCGCGGTTTTCCCGCGGCGTTCGTGTTGGTGCGGCGGAAGAAGTAGGTCTGCACATCCATTTGCTGGATTTTGAGTTCGCCCGCGAGGATGCGCTTGTGAATCCACTGGTGGCTCGGATTGAAGCGCCTCGTATGGCCTCCCATAGCGACCAGACCGGTTTCCTTCTGGACGCGCACAAGGCGCTCGGAATCCGCGAGATTGTCGGCGATGGGAATTTCAATCATGACGTGCTTGCCTGCGCGGAGACATTGTTCGCCCTGCGCGGCGTGCATCTGGGTGGGCGTTGCGAGGATCGCCGCTTCGACGCCTGGCTGCGCGAGGCTCTCCGCGAGGTCGCTCGTCCAGTGAGGAATGTTGAATCTGCGGGCGACTTCTTCGGTCGAGACGGGATTGCCTCCCGCCAGCGAAACGACTTCGACGCCTTCGATCTTCTGAAGCGCGTCGAGATGTTTGATGCCAAAGGCGCCTTGTCCGGCGACACAGATTTTCATAGTTCTAGAGACGATCGTGGTCGGCGCGCCAGGATTTGACGGCCTGTTTGATCGCGGCGGGCGTCATGTTTTCGGCGGCGGCGCGTTGGGCGAGAGCGGGAAATTCGGCATCGGATGCGAAACGAAGGCCGATGATCTGGCGGATGGTAAGACGCGGATCGAGTAGTTTGCCCGTGAGGACGTAATGACGAAGATTTTCTTCGGCGCGAATCGCGCGGTCCTGCGCTTTCAACGGGAAGATGCGGATGAACCAGAACATGATCATCAGGGCAACCGTGATGGCCGTGATGAGAGCGGCGCTGTAGAGACGGGAATGATCGCCGAGGGATTCATAGAGGTTGACGAGAGAACCGATGAACGTGACGACGATCAGGAGGGAGAGAACAAAATGAAACAGCGGGACGGTTTTTGTGTGATTCGAGTAGCTTTGTTCGGGCATAAGGGCGGCGCTTTAGCGAATTATAGCGGGGGGCGGGACCATTTCGTCCGCGTATAAGCGATGCGGAAGCCTTCGCGCTCGGCATTTCGTTGCGAGGTGTCTCCGGGCGCAGCGCCCATGGCAGCGATGCGGCAATCCGCTTCGAGGGCGTAGCGGAGGCGGGCAGTCAGGAGCGCCCGCTGCGCGCCTTGCCTGCGTGCCTCGGGTACGGTGGCGCCGCCTGCCAGGAGCGCGACGTTGTTCTGGATGTAGAGAACGGCCGTGGCGATGGGAGTTCCGTTGAGCCTTGCGAGAAACGTAGTGGCGCCGCGCACGGAGGCGGCAGTGCGCATCAGCCGCGGCAGGATTTCTGCAAGTTCCAGCGATTCGGACCAACCACGTGCAGCGGTGGCGGCCCAGAGTTCACGTTCCTCTGTGCCGGCGGTCGATACCTTAACTTCCGAAAGCTCGGGCGCGTCGGGCGCAAGGTGGCTGAGATCGCGATACAGCAGGCTGGTGAATTCGATCGGGCGGTAGCCGCGATCATGAATGAGTTTCCAAAGAGCAGCGTCGGCCATGGGGCTGATTTCGTGATTGGCTGGCGCGCCTTTCTCGAAGAAGAACGCTTCGATGCGATCGAGCGATGAGGGCGTCACCGGGTCGAAAAGACCGAGGCCGAAAGTCTGGGTGACGGGAGACTCGGGACCATCGAACATCGCGTAAGCGCCGGCCTCGGAAATCCAGCAAGGAGCGGCCGCGGGCTCAAGCCGGGCGCGCGCTTCGACATAAGCGGCTCCGGCGAGCCCTTCGGCGCGTTCGAGGCATTGAGAGAGTCCCACGTCGCTGAAGATCATCTGCTTACGAAGGGGTTTCCGCGGATGAGAAAGCGCAGAGGCAGGTCCGGGCATTTGGTAATCCCGATGCGCCTGGTCACTTCGATTTCGAAGAGCCGCGGATGCTCGGGGCGATGCACGGTGAGAGAGCCGTGTGTGAGGTCGGCTCCGTTGTCCGCTCGTGTAATTTCCATCGCGCGAGTCAGTTTTCCCGGGCCGGAAGTGAGGTCACGATCGGTTCGCGCGCCGGGACGGCGATGGCGCATTTCTTCCAGACCGGCAAGCGGCTCAAGAGCCCGAATGAGGACGCACCCGGGCTTGCCGTCCGGCTCGGCGACGATGTTGAGGCACTCGTGCATCCCATAAGAAAGATACACGTAGGCGTGGCCTGGCGGACCGAAGATTACGCGAGTCCGCGCAGTGATTCCAACCGCCGACTGCGGGGCGAGGTCATCACCGCCGAGGTAGCCTTCGGTTTCCACGATGATTCCCGCGACGTTGTTATGCACGAGGACCTTGCCGAGAAGGCCGCGCGAGACTTCGACGGTCGAACGTTCATAGAAGGACCGCGGCAAGATCGCGCCCGTCACGATTTCTTTCGGGCGAAGAGAATTCCGCTCCACTGCGGGTCGAGGGAACAGATTTTGTAGTCCACGAGGCCAGCTTCGATGCCCGCTTCGCGGATCGTGTTCTGGGAGATGCCTCCTTCGGGACCTTTGCGCCACGCGATCCAGAGTTTCGTTTTGGCCGCAATGGCGCGCATGCGCGGAAGGGCGGCGAGCAGAACGTCGTAGTCCGTAATGAACCAAAGGGTCACGGGATGGACGGCAGCGGGATCTTCCGCGACTTCAGCCCCTTCTGGCAGCGGGCCGAGAGTAGAGGCGTAGCCGCGAGGCGCATCCATGACCGAGATGACGGATGCGGGAGCGATGCCGAGTTTCTGGGCGGTGGTTCTCCCTGAGTAGCGCTGCATCATCGGCGCAGGAACTACGACCGACTCAGACTGTGTCTTACATGCTTTCTTCAGCGCGGGGCCGATTCGCGCGGTCGTCGTGTAAATAGCATCCGGCAGCAGTTCGCGGATCTTCGCCAGCTTTTCTTCTTCACCGTTTACGAAGACGAGAGGGATGTGGCGCGTCGTTTTGAGATTCCGCATCCATACGGCCATTTCGCGGCCGTGGCTGGGAAGACGCGAGAGGTCGACCGCCACCGCGTCGGGAAGCGTCGCGCGAATTGCGCGCGCTAACTCCGAAGTATTCCAATCGCCATCGTATTCGGGCGTGAATCCGCTTTTCCGTACCGCTTCGACGAGCGGGGCGGCGTCCTCTTTGCGCCAGTGGATGATGCGGACGCGGCGCATCGCCACTCAGAATACCAGCGCGTCAGACGGCGATGGCGCGCTTCAGATCGCTGACCGGAAGAGCAATGATGTCGCCATCGACGCCACCGATAACGGCTGCGGTGTGCTCGTATGCGATGGGGTCGCCCGTAACGAAGTGTGTAATCCGGCCTTCGGGCAAGCGCGGGTCCTCACTGAGAGTTGCGCGGACATACTCAGCGGCGACGGTGGCGCTTTCGACCAGACGAATTCCGGAGCCGAGCACCCGGCCGAGCATCGGGGCCAGCACAGGGTAGTGAGTGCAACCGAGGATCAGGGTGTCAATTGCGGGCATGTCGGCGAGATAGTGGCGGGCGACGAGTTCCGCTTCCGGCGAATCGGCAAGATCCTCTTCGACGAGGTGAACGAAGAGCGGGCACTCGCGGGCCCATACGGTCATGCCGAGCGCTTCCAGGCGGCGCTGATAGGCCGCGCTGCGGATCGTTCCCTTGGTTCCGATAACGCCGACACGGCCAGTTCTGGTGGCTCGCACGGCGGCTTCGACGCCGGGGTCGATGACGCCCCAAATGGGCAATTTGTATTCGCGCTGAAGATCGGGCAGCGCAACCGCTGTGGCGGTGTTGCATGCGACCACGATGGCTTCCGCGCCTCGCTGTTCGAGAAAACCGGTAATCTCGCGCGCGAATTCGCGAACCATGGCGGGCGGTTTGCGGCCATAGGGCACGCGCGCCGTGTCGCCGAGATAGAGGAAATCGCGATGCGGCATGGCCCGGCGCAGCGCCTTGAGGACAGTAAGCCCCCCGACGCCGGAATCGAAGACGCCGATTGCTTTTTGATCAGATGTGGTCACTCAACGTTCTTTCCTGCAAACTCGCGCGTTTCCGCGCGTTCGCCCTTTCCCGTGGATGTGTGTGCGCCGGCGTACTCGCCTGTGATCAACCGCGCCCCGCGGTTGTGAGTGAAATAGTCATAAGCCCACTGGAACACGATCAGCACGCGGGATTCAAATTCGATGATGTAGAGCAGGTGAACAAACAGCCAGATCAGCCATGCGAGATAGCCGGAGAATCGGAGGCCTCCGATGTCGGCGACCGCGCGGGCGCGCCCGATGGTAGCGAGGCTTCCCTTGTCCCAATAGTGAAACGGCTGGATACTCTCACGAGTTTCATTGCTGAGGCGTTTCTGGATCAGCTTTGCCGCATAGCGGCCCTGCTGCATTGCGGTTGGCGCCACGCCGGGAACTTGTTTCCCGCCCTGCTCAAAGTGGGCGAGATCGCCAATAATGAGAATCTCGGGATGGCCGGGAACCGAAAGATCGGGTTGGACCACTATGCGGCCAACTTTATCCAACGCTACGCCGGATCGGTTGGCTAGCAAATGGCCGAGGGGCGATGCCTGAACTCCGGCGGCCCAAAGCACGGTGCGCGCCTCAATGCGCGCGCGATTTCCGTTCGATTCGATAATGACCCCGCCCTCATCGATGTCAACTACGCGGGCGCCGTCGCGCGTCTGAACACCGAGTTCAATGAGCGCTTTCTCGGCGGCCTTTGAGAGTTCGGGCGGATACGGAGGCAGAACGCGGTTCTCGCCCTCAATGAGAAAGATCCGCGCATCGGCGGGGTTGATGCTGCGGAAGTCTTTCCGGAGCGTATCGCGGGAAATTTCACCGAGCGCGCCCGCGAGTTCGACGCCGGTGGGGCCGGCGCCTACGACGATGAAGGTCAATTCGGCGCGGCGTTTCTCGGGGTCCTGTTCTTTCTCGGCGCGCTCGAAGGCAAGCAGCACGCGGGTGCGAATTTCGGTCGCGTCCTCCACTGTCTTCAGACCGGGAGCGAGGCTGGCCCACTCGGGGTGACCGAAATAGTGATGCGTTGACCCCGTCGCGACGATGAGGGTGTCATAAGGCAGCAGGCTGTTATCGCTGAGAATCACCTCGCGGGCGGTGGGGTCGATATCGACCACTTCGCCGAGCAGCACGCGGGTGTTCTTTTGGTGGTTCAGCACATAGCGAAGGGGCGCGGCGATTTCTCCGGGAGAAAGAGCGCCGGTCGCAACCTGATAAAGCAGCGGCTGGAACAGGTGGAAATTACGGCGGTCGACAAGCGTCAGATCGATGTCGGCCTTACCCAGCGAGCGCGCCGCGTAGAGGCCGCCGAACCCTCCGCCGATAATGACGACGCGATGTTTCATGGCCTGCTCTTATGATCTCAGGCAAGCCTGGAAGGATGCGGTTTCAGATCAGGTCGGCGAACGATTTTCGTAACTTATAAAACCACGCGTGGCCGACGAGGAACACTGCGATGGCTACTATCGCGAGCCATCCGAGGGTGGGCCAATTTGGAGGCTGAGCATCGAGCAATACCGCGCGGTACGAATGCACCAGCGTGAAGATGGGGTTTACCCGCTGAATGGCGGCGGCGAACGCGGGCAGAGCGCTTTCCGGATAGAAGATCGGCGTGGCGAACATCAGGACCGTGAGCAGGTATCCGATGATCTGACCGAGATCGCGAACGAACACGCCGAGCGCGGCCAGGAACCACGTCAGTCCGGCAGTGAACATAATCTGCGGAACGATGATGAGCGGCAGGTAGAGGATGGTCAGCGGCACGCGCCCGCGAATTACGGCGAGGGCGATGGCGAAGAGGATCATACCGAAGAATTCGGTAACGAGGCCCGCCATGACGACGTTCACCGGCAATGTCTCGACGGGGAATACGAGTTTCTTGATGAAATTGCGGTGTTCGAGGAGGACGAACGGCGCGCGCGCGACCGCTTCATTGAAGGCAAGCCAGGGCAGCATGCCCGCAAGGAAGTAGAGCGCGAATCCGGTGAGGCTGGGGTCGCCTGCGACCTTTTGCTTCATCACGACTCCGAAGACGAAGAAGTAGGTCAACATCATCAGAAGGGGATTCAGGACCGTCCAGAAAGCGCCAGCGAAGGATCCGGTGTAGCGGCTGAGGACGTCCCGGCGGACCAGCGTTCGAATCAGGGCGCGGTTCACCCAGATAGAGGAGAACGGAAGCCACAACGCGCGGCCGAGGCTACGTAGCGCGCGACGCGCCCGGACGGAGCGCATGTCCGCCACGCGCCAGCGGCGCATCGCGCGGCGCCCACTCTCATCCACGGTGAAATCGATGAGGAGAAACGGCCAGCCTTTTTCGTAGAACCACGCGACGTGCTCGCGCATGGGCGAGACGTAAACGGAGTATTCGCCGGGTTCGGGTGGAGTGGCGATGGTCATTTCAAAGCGACGTTTTTCGTGCGGTCGAAGGTTCAACGGCGTCCGCTCTCCATCGACCACGAGAGTGCCGGTCGGGTCATCGAAGAGGTGATATCCGACTGCCCAGCCCTGCTCCGGCAGCCATTGTTCTTCGGATTGGTTGGCTAGTTCGCCGCCGATACGCAGAGCGTTGTTTTCGAGAACGACGGTAAGTGAGCCAAACTCCGCGCTCATGCGTAAAGCCAGGCCGGCCAGCGGTTCTTCACAGGTCCCGATTTGCGACCGACGGCGTAGATGCCGTCGCCGCGCAGATCGTGGCCGAGTCGGTATCGCTTGAGCAGGTGCGTGACCCAGCCGAACTCGGGGTGCGGCTCATCGAGGAACTCGCCGGTTTCGAGGCGCACGAGTTCAAATCCCGAATCTTCGAGCAGATGCTGAATTTCCATCGGGACGTATTCGCGATTGTGCCGAGCTTCAGCCTCCTCGTCTTCCTTGCGCGGACGGATATAGGCGGGGAAAAAGCCGGGATGATAACCGAGAAGAATCGCGGAGACTGCCCGGAGCGAGCCGATGTTCGGCGTCGTTAGGACCAGGTGTCCGCCCGGCTTGAGGATTCGGTTGATCTCGCCCATCATGTGCATCGGGTCGCTGAAAAGATGCTCGATCAGCTCGCAGCAGAGCACAGTATCGAAGGACTCGTCGTCGTAGGGATAGATGTGCTTTTCAGCGTCGAAGTGATCGATGTCGCATTCGAAAATTTCGCCGGTTTCCGAATGCGAGGTCTTGTGATCGATGCGGCCTGGCTCGCCATAGTAACAGCCCCGCACATAACCATAACCCAATTGAAAGCGAAGCGCGGGCGTGATCTGCATATAGGCGCCCATTTCGAGTATCGACTTCGATTCGTCCCCGGGAGGAATGATTTCGAGGGTATGGACAAAGCGCGACTTGTGTCGTCCAGCGTAGTCTTTGTCCTCGGGACCCAACCACGTCGCGACGGATTCATACTCAATTTCCGGAACGCGGTCCTCGGTGGGTTTAGGAGACAAGGGCTCTGGGTCAATTTCCGGGGAAGCCAGGGGCTCGGATGGGGCGATGGCAGGCTCCGGGACCGAAAAGGGAGCAACCAGCTCTTCAGGCTCTCCTTCCGATCTCGTTTCCGATCTCGTTTCCGATCTCTTCAGTGGCCAATCGCCCGACACGCAGGTCTGAAGGAAATCGACATACCTTCCAGCCACCGAACTCCACGAGCATTCGCGCGCAATCCAATCTCTCGCGCGGGCTCCCATAGCGCGGGCGAGGTCGGGGCGCGAGACGAGCGTGTTGAGGTATTCGAAAATGGTGTCTTCTTCTTCGCGGCCCACCGGAACTTTGAGGCAGATGTCGTCCCGTAGTTCCGAGAAAGATCCGATGTCGCTGACGATGACTGCCTTGCCGAGACCGAGCGCGCGCTGGAGACTTCCCGACGTTTCGCCCACCGTGGGATTACGCAGGTTGAGGATGATGTCGCAGGCGCCGATGTAGTCCACAAACCGTTCGATCGGGACGAAGCCGAGGATGCGAACGTGTTCAGTGAGGCCGAGGGTGCGGATGAGGCGCTCGACGGGCAGATCGGGATGAGGTTCGCCGACAAGAATCATGCGGACGCGCGGATCGAGGCGTACGAGCCTGCGGAGGGCGCGCAACGATTCGGCGATACGCTTGTAGGGCTTGAGGAAACCGAAGGCGCCGATCAGCGGCGTCGATTCATCGATCCCTAGCTGATAGCGGGTTGCGTTGAGGTTCGTCTCCGGGACGGATGCGCCGTGCGGAATGATGGCTACGGGACCGGCGAACCCCTGCCGTTGTGCCTCACACGCGACGAATCCGCTGTGAGCCACTATGCCGCGGGCATTTTCGAACAGACGCCGGGTCATGGCGATGCCTTCGTAGTCGGGGCCGACTTCGAGCCGGCGCACGCGCTGCGCGTAGGCAAGAGCAGCCGGTCCTGCGTTGTACTCGCATTCGGCGAGATAACCATCCCAATCGCCCCGGCGAATGGTGACGTGAGCGACAAGATGGTGCAGGTTCGCCTCATGCATAACGACGACGCCGGGATGGCGGAGCGCGGCGTCGTAGACGAAATCGTGAAAAGGATTGTTGCCGAGATGATAAAGCGCGATATCGAAATTCGAAGGATTGTAGTGGGCGGACGCGCTGTCGAAGACGGTAACGTCCGCGCGTTTCGACATTTCGGCGATCAGAGCCTGGGAGTAATCGGCGATCCCGCTTTTGGAAGGCGGCATCGGCGAGTAAAACGCGACGCGAAGCCGATTCAGCGGACGAGCTCCATCGAGAATGCGCCGACCGACAGAGGAACCTTAACGAGCAGAGGCGTGCGCGCGGGATCGCGCGCGAAATAGATCTCGAACTGTTGGCTGGAGGCGGGACCTTTCACGCTGCCGACGAGCTTGTCGGTGACGACGGGCTTCTTCGCAATCTGAATCGTCTGTTCGCCGGCGTAGACGAGGGACACATCATAAAGGCCGCCGAAAAGCGTCCGCTGGGCCGTCGGAACGCGGCCCTGCCCCATCTCGCGCCGCGTGTAAAACAGGAATGTCAGCGCGTCTTTCACGCAGTCCGGAATCGAGAATTCGCTTTGACCGCCGCCGTTCGGGATGGTCTTGCGGGTCGCGGTTTCTATCGAGCGATCGATCGTCGTCTTCTCGGTGCTCTTACGGGCGCCGTGTGAGAAGTCGCGCTCGAATTCCGTGGAGCAGAAATCGGCGTTGGCTCGACCGGAATAGTTGTCCTTGATCGGGAAACCCGGGATACCCGCATCAATGGAGAAGCTGAACTCCCATCCGCCCGAGTCGCGATGCGCCCTGGTGCGCACTTCGCCGAGATTCAGCCCGCTGGGCCAGCTAATCGTGTAGGACAGACTTTCGTCGGTGAAGGGAAAACCCGTCAGTGGCCCCTCGGCTAAACAAGCAACCGCGGAAACTAAGGTCAGAATGGGAATGGCGATTCGCATCAGTGCGGCCGGGCGGCCAGCGGAACGCTGACGCGCACCTTTTCACGGCTCGTCCGCACTTCCGCAACTTCCTTATATATGTCGAGCGTAGCGCGGGCGCTCTTTTGCCAACTGAAGTGAGCCGCGCGGTGTAATCCAAGACGTTCCTGGCGCGCTTTCAGTTCCGGATCGAGGAGGATATCTTCCATACAGCGGCGAATGTCTTCCGGATCATTCGGGTTGAAGAGAATTCCGGCCCCATCGGCGACTTCCGGCATGGCGGATGTGTTCGAGCAGAGGACGGCGCGGCCGCAGGCCATCGCCTCCAGGATCGGCATTCCGAAGCCTTCATAGAAGGACGGAAAGACGAAACATTCGCACGCGTTGTAAAGTTGCCGAAGCTCCTCGTCGGTGACGAAACCGGTGAAATGGATGCGGTGCGCATAGCCGGACTTTTGGGCTTCCTGTCGGACTTTGGGAGCGAACCAGGTTTCCTGCCCGGCCAATACGAGGTGATGTTTCAGGGACGGGCGCGCTGCAAGCATGCTGGCGAACGCGCGAATCAGTCCGATCTGGTTTTTGCGTGGCTGAAGATCGCCGACGGACAAGACCAACGGGCCGCCGATCCCCCATTTTTTCTGAACGGACGCGATCGCCCGCTCACGTCCTATGACGCGAAATTCCGGGCTGGCCGCATTGGGGACCACGCGCACTTTGTCGGGGGAAATATCGTAATGCCGCAGAATCGCATCGCGCGAATAGCTGCTTACCGTGATCACGCGCTCCGCCCTCTCGATGGTCCGGGCGACAGTCAGCCGAAGCTGAACGCGTCGAGATAAACGAAAGTATTCGGGATTCTCAAGAAAACTGACGTCGTGCACGGTGACGACTACCGGAACACTGACATTCAGCGGCGCTGTGTACTGGACGTGGAGCAGATCGGGCCGGTCATGATCGACCAAACGTCCTAGTTGCCACCCAAGACGCGGCCAGGGATTGGGAGACACATAGCGCGTGGGGAAGTGTTTCGGTATCCATGCCTGCGCCTCGCGCGCCGAAATGTAGGCGTAGAATTCCGACGCGTTTTCCTGTTCTGCAAACGCCCGCAACAAGCTGCGGATGTAAACCTCGTTCCCCGTGAGGTGCCTTCCGATGGCGTGGGCGTCAACGGCGAAGCGCATCCAATTCACCCAGTATATCGATCCATCGAGGCGTGCCTGGTAAACGGCAAGGTCAGATCGAGCGCTTCCCAGGCCGCTTCCCAAGTGTAGTTTGCCAAGAAAGTCAGACGTCCGCTGGTCCCAATACGTTGATTTTCTTTGCGGTCGCGCGCAACGCGGGATATTGCCTGTAGGAATTCGACAGGTGTTTCCGCGAAAAGGATGTTCTCGCCGTCCTGAGTGGACAAGCCTTCGGCGGCGAGCCGGGTAGCAATGACCGGGCGGCCCGCGGCCCATGCTTCGAGAATCTTTATTCTTGTGCCGCTACCCACGCGGAGCGGGGCCACGATGATGTCGGCGGCCGCAATTTCCATCAACGCGTTTTCGATAGGACCCGTCGTTTCGATTCCCTTTCCGGAAATTAATTTGCCGATGAAACTATCGCCGCGCCCGATCAGGCGCAAACGAAACTGTGGGAATTCACGCCTGATCAGCGGCCAAATCTCATTTGCGAGAAAGCGCACGGCATCCACGTTCGGATGATATTCAAAATTACCCGAAAAGGCGATGACCGGCTGCGCGGAAACGTGAGGTATTTCAATTCGCGGGATCGAATTTGGATACACCCGCACATTCGCCGTGGGAGCGATATCTTTGGCGCGCCGCGCATCGTCGGGAGAAGCGGCGAGAACGGCAGAGTAGCGCGGAAGGAGGTCGCCTTCACGCTTTTGCGATGACGCGGCGAAACGGCGATGACCCGCGGCGACAAAACCATGCGATACGGCGGCGCATTTCTCATGCAGCGTGGATTCGATATTGTGCAGGTCGAGCCATACGCTATCGCAGAACGACCCTAGGACATTTAGGTAAGGCGCGCACCAGAAATGCTCAATAAGACCCAGATCGTATCGGCGCCCACCTATGGCTCGCCCGATTGCCGGACCGAATCCGGAGAGGCGATCGATCAACGGCGGAACTCCGGCCGCGGCGCGCCTCGCATTCCGTAGATAGCGCCGGAGGATGTCCTTCTTGTTCCGCGGCAGCGGGATGACGGTCTGAGACCGTACAAGTCCGGGCGGTAGCAACGCCGGAAGGCCGCTTTCCGAGAGAAGAATGAGATCAACCTCACTGAATCGCGCGAAATAGTGGAGGAGAGAAGCCGTCCGGAACGCGCCGCCTCCGTGAAGCGGGTACGGCGCTTCCGGAGACAGCATGAGGACGCTGATCAGATGGATTCTCCCAGGATCTCGGCGTAGAGAGCGCGTGTGTCGCGGGCTGTGGCCGGCCAGGAGAAGCTCGCCGCACGCGCGATACCCGCTCGCCGAAGGTCCTCCCGAAGGCGCGGGTGCGCCGCGATGCTGCGCATGGCGTCGGCCAGCTCGAGCGCGCTGTCGGCGTGGATGGCAGCTCCGCCGGAGACCTCTTTCACCGCCGGATCGTTCGAAGTGATTACCGGGCAGCCGCATTGCATCGCTTCAAGGACGGGCAATCCGAACCCCTCATACAGGGTGGGATAGACAAACGCAAGAGCGTCCGAATAGAGGCGCGGTAGTTCGTCATCCGGGACTTCACCCAGTAGGTTCAGACCGTCGTGCTCGGGAATGGGAACAAAATCTGAGCGGCAGCGTCCGGCGATGACCAGGTCGGCGCCGGTTTGCTCACGGGTCTCCCACCAGGCTTCAACGAGGGCCGCGACATTCTTGCGGGGTTCGAGCGTGCCAACAAAAAGGAAGAATGGGCGGGAGGGGGCGGTATTCGGGTCCAGGCGAGGGCGGAAGACGGGCGCGGCGGCCAGCGGCACTGCCCGCACCGTGTGTTCCGACACGCCAAAAAACGAGATCACTTCCCGGCGCACCGCTTCGCTTACCGTGAGAATCATACGCGCCCGACGCAACCGGACCAGCCAGGGGGTCCGCCGGCGGACGCGGTCTGCCGAGTCGTGCCAGGCGCGGTTGCGCCAGGGCGAAAGGTCATGAATGGTCAGAATGGCCGGGGTGTTTCCTAAGTAAGGGACTTCATAGTTCGTTCCGTGGAATAACTGCGCGCCGGTTCGTGCGATGGCCTGGCGGATGCCCCAGAACCACCAGCGCCGATCGACGTCGTCGTGAGGACCGCGGCCGCGGACGAGATTCGGAGGCGCGCCTTCCGGTATGGCGAAGGGCTGGTCAGACAGGAGTTGATAGACGTCTTCGGGATACTCGCGGGCCAGCGCCAGCGACAGCTCGGTTACGTACCGGGGAAGCCCGCCGGAGGTCAGAATCAGCGGCGTTGCGTCCAGCGCGACCTTCAGGGCACATCCCCCTTGGGCGAAGCGCTCATTTGTGCTGCAGTTCCCAGTCGTAATTGAGCGACGGATCGTTGTACGGGATGCGGCCTTCGTCGGATGGATCGTAGAATCGGTCCGTCATGTAGATCAGGGTGGAAGGCGTGTTCCCGATGACCTTATAGCCGTGCGCGACTCCGGGCGGAATGAGAATCTGCCAGGGACGCAGACTTCCTACATATAAGGTGTTGCGCCAGCTGAAGGTCCGTGAGTCGGGCCGAAGGTCGACCAGGACAACCTGAAGAAGACCTGCCGCGGGCGTCCAGCAGTCTGTCTGATGCTTGTGAATGTGGAACGCCTTGATGATTCCCGGATAGTTCACTGCCGCTGAGATCTGTGTCGTGTCGGCTGGAAAGTCGGCGGCGAGGCCACGGCCCATGCGCTGGACCTCAAGAAAATATCCGCGGTCGTCGGGCCAGAGCGCGAACGGCGCGCAGCGCACTCCGGAGATCAGCTTGGGCGAATCGGGCTGCAGAATCACATCTCCTATACCCTTCGGGCAGGAAGGCAGGCTGGTTTCGGTAACGGGAGATACGATACTCTGCATGAAACAACCAGGATAACCCAACATGAATGTTTACGACTGGAACGCACTCCCGGAAGAGCGGCTGAATCCGAAGGTGACGCGGCGTGTTGTGCACACCGAGCGCATGACGATCGCGAAGCTGAAATTAACGAAAGGCGCGATTGTGCCATTGCACCATCACGAGAACGAACAGGTGACCATGATGGATAACGGCGCGCTCCGATTCGAGATCGGGGGCCGCGACATTATCGTGCGCGCGGGAGAGTCTCTCGTGATTCCTTCGAACGTTCCGCACCTTGTGGAAGCGCTGGAGGATTCGGCCGCAACGGACCTGTTTACGCCGCCGCGCCAGGACTGGATCTCGGGTGACGACGCTTATCTGAGGAAGTAAGATGCGCAGTCTTGCGGCTCTGTTTGCGGTGACGATCGCGCTGACGGCTTCAGATGCGTGCGCGCAGTCGCTGACCACGATCGCGGGAGATGGCACAGCGGGCACGTCGGGGGGCAGAATCGATCAGCCTTTCGGTTTAGCGATCGGTCCGGACGGCAAGCTGTATTTCTGCGAAGTCGGAAATCACCGCATCAGCCGCCTCGATTTGAAAAGTCGCGCGATCGAGATTGTGGCGGGTACCGGTCAAAAAGGCTATTCGGGCGATGGCGGACCGGCGAAAGCCGCTCTCATGGATGAGCCCTATGAGATCGCTTTCGATCGCGCGGGGGATCTGTTCTTCTGCGACCGCACGAATCACGCGGTGCGGCGGATTTCGAAGAAGACGGGCATCATCGAAACAGCGGCCGGCACGGGCAGGGAAGGGTATTCGGGGGATAACGGCCCGGGGACCTCGGCGCAGTTTCGACAGCCGCACAGCATCGCGTTCGCGCCGGACGGGCATCTGCTGATCTGCGACATCCTGAATTTCCGAATCCGGTCCCTCGACCTCAAGACCGGAACAATTTCAACGTGGGCGGGGATCGGGACGCGAGGAACTGCCGAAGACGGCGCGGCGATTGCAGGAACTCCGCTCGATGGACCTCGCGCGCTGGCGATCGACAAGGCTGGCAACTTTTACCTCGCGCTGCGCGAGGGCAATGCGATCTATCGGATGGACGTGAAGCAGGGCCGGCTATTCCGATTCGCAGGCACTGGGGAGAAGGGCTACAGCGGTGATGGCGGTGACGCGCGGTCCGCAAAGCTTTCGGGGCCTAAGGGCGTAGCGTGCGCTCCGGACGGTAGTCTGTACATCGCCGATACGGAGAATCATGCGATCCGACGTGTCGATACACGCGGCGTGATTTCCACGGTTGCAGGAACGGGAGAGCGCGGGGATGGACCGGATGGTGACCCCTTGCGCGCCAAACTCGCGCGGCCGCATGGAGTGTTCGTCGATGGCGGTGGAGTCCTCTATATATCCGATACGGAAAACCACCGCGTTCGCGTCCTGCGTTAGTGGGAGAGGTCGTAGACGAAGTAATTCATCGCAATGCGGTATGCGAGTGAGGCCCACTGCTCTTTGTATTCGGCTTCGTCCGAGTGTTCCCAGGCGTCGCCGAGGTCCATGTTGTGGCAGATGGCCACCATGATGCGCCCGCGGTCATCGTAGACGGCGCGCCAGTGCGGGGTCTTGCCGGTGTTGATGTCGTTGTGGAGGTTCGAGTCGCCCGCCTCGTAAGTGTGGCCGCTCTCGAAATACTGCGCTCCGGGAACCTGAAAACGCTCGTCGAGATCGTAGAGCGTATGGAAGATCGCGTCGGAGTTCGGGATGTCGACCGGTTCGCGCTCCGGAAAGACCTTGCGCAGGCTGGCCTCGAAGAGGCGCCATTCGCCGTCGGTGTGGAAGTCGTCGACCATTAAGAATCCGCCGCGCAACAGGTATTCGCGCAACTGTTGCGCCTGTTCGTCGGGAAGGCGCCAGTGGCCCACTTCGACGGCGTACATCACCGGCCAGTTGTAGACTTCGTTGGTTCCGTCGAGCGAAACCACCTGCTCGACCGAGCGGGCGTCAATGCGGGTCAGTCGCCGCACGCCCTGGAGGAGATGGCGGTCGGACCGCGGATAGTCCATCGTCCAGTAACCGGGATACTCGCGACCGTCTCCCATCATGAGCATCCGATTCGGATAGCCGTAGATATCGGGATAGCGCAGCCGCGCCCGCGTCCATTCGGTCTTTTGCTGCCAGTCAGTGGGGACGGGGAAATGATCGTATTCGATCCCCGGGTACTCTTTGAAAGGCGCCTGCGCGGCCACGAAGCCGACCGCCGCCAGGCCCAGCAAAGCGACGAGAACAACTGTTTGAAGCCGCATTTAACAGCGCGTGAACCGACTTCAGAATAACACGCGCGGCGAAAACGCTATTGCCGTTTGCTGCGCCCGTCGTCCTTGAAATTGATCGCGAAATAGGGGTAGGTGTAGTTCGGTCCCCTGGTGGTTGCGGCGAGGAAAGAGCCGGGGAAGATATGACCCACGCCGAATCCGAAGTTGACGTGGCGATTCAGTTCGAACCACGTGTAAGCATCGAACTCGTCGCCGATGTGCGTGCCCGATTTCCCCGTGGCGTCGCGTACAATTGCGCCGCCCGAGGTGTTGTAGGCGGCGTCGGTCGCGCTGGCGAGCCAGAAGCCCAGATATTGCGCGGTCACGGTCCAGCGACGGCGCGGTTCCAGCGTGAAGCCGCCACGCGCCGCCTCGATGTTTTGCCATCCGAACTGGTCCGCTACGCCGAAACGGTCGTGGGCCGTCGGATACATGGTGTCGAAAGTCTGATGGACGCCGTCGTTCGGGTTGCGGTCTCCGGAGGCGTAATCGTATTGTCCGAAGGCTCGGGGATGGAGATACCAGTTGTCAAATCGATATCCTCCGCCGAACGTATGGCCCCAGGCGCGGATCGGGTTCGGACCGTTTGAGCCGCGTTCGATGACGCCTTCGTAGGAATAGTCGAAGCCGTTCGCCACGCGGCCCTTGAAACGGAAGCCGTAAGCCTTTTCGTCCTGTCTGCCGGTTTTGGTTTTGGACGTGGTTTCGATCGCCACGCTGGGCTGCACGCGCCATAGCACAAAGGGCTCCAGGGTGGACTTGGGCAGGATGTCGTCAATATGTCCGTAGAGTCCGTAGATGTTGTTGCCGTCCTGATGATGGCTGATCCCGGAGATCAACGGAACTACCGCCGATGCGGCGAAGATGCCAAGGCGGTAGCGATTGTAATGCAGATTGGTCACGACGGCGTCGTACGAGCGTCCCTGGTTACGCCATTCGGAGTTGGCGATGATCGTGTTGTTGTAGTTGATCAACTGCCGGCCGACCCGCAGGCTGATCCAGTGCTTTTCGGGATCGCCGAACTCGGCGTACGCCAGTTTCAAGTCCCATCGGACTTCGTTGGGCGGTCCATAGGGCGGGTTCTGAGAAATGGGCCGCGCATCCTGGGTTTGGGTAACGATCCTGAACCAGTTTGTGAACTGCAGGTTCATCTGAAAGCGGAAGCGGTTGAGCGCGTAGGTATCGTCGGCGCCGGTCTTAAATCCCGAGTTGTGGGGACTCTCGATGCGGAACCTTTCTTCCGCGCCGAAGCTGATCCAGGCGGGAAGATGCTCATTGAGTTCGCTCGCCGGCCTGAAGTCGGGAATCAGGTAACGGGATTTCGAGGCAAACGTCCGGTAGGCGGCGCCATTGAGGAAGCTCAGGGGGTTGGACGCAGGCCCGGTAATGTAACCGCCGCCGTAAGCACTGGCGCCGTCGCGGGTAGTTACGTCGTCCTGGGCGAGGGAGATTCCGGCTCCAAGGACTCCCAGAAGCGCAATCAGTGACGCTCGACTCATGTTCCATAAGTCTATCAACATAATATAGATTTTGACAAGAGAAAAATGGAGGATGAGCCAAATGAAGGCTGCGGCAAAACGACGAAATCGTTCGGATCGCCGCCGACTACGATCTCGTTATCGATAACTGGGGAACGGTGTGCAGTAAGCGGCGCTCAGAAGATCAGCTTCATCACGATCTGCAATTGGCGCGAGGTGCCGCCGTCGCCCGCGGGGAAGCGCGTTCCTCCGGTGATCAGCCCCAACGTGGAACTGCCCACGGTCGACACCGGTTGGGCGAAGTTCACCTGGTTGAGCAGATCGAAGGCATCGATGCGCACTTGCCACGTAAGACTTTCAAGAATCTTCGTATTCTTAACGAGCGCGAGGTCGAGGTTCGAAAAGCCCGGTCCGATGATGACATTCCGGCCGAGATTGCCGAACGCGTTGCCCTGGTTCACAAATACGGTCGGATTCTGAATGTATGTGACCGACGTTGCGCTGCCGTTCGTGGCCGGGGTGAAGCCCGTCTGCACGGTTCCCGTCACGTTTGGCCGGAGAAGAGCAGACCCGGTAAACGCCGCGTTCGAGGTGTGGAAGTTGATCGGATTGCCGCTCTGCGTCTGCTCGATGAGCGAAATCTCCCATCCACTCTTCAGCCGGTTGCCGGTGAAGGGAAGCTCATACACGCCGCTCACGACAATGCGGTGCCGAGCGTCGAAATCGGATAGCCCACGGTCACCCCGGATATTGTTGCTGTCCTGAAGGACCAGCCCCTGAACGTTGCGCGAGTTGTCGTCGATCGATTTCGAGAGCGTGTAAGACGCGTTGAGATTCAGACCACGGGCGAAGCGCTTGGTCGCGGTGACCCATAGCCCGTTGTAAGAAGAGTTCGCATCGCTCTCGTAGACGCCGATGTTCGCGAGCGGCATGCCGGGGTCGATGGGGCTGTTCGCCGCAAGCGCCGGATATGGCCGCACTCCGTTGGTGATCTGGTTGTAGTTCCGTTCGACATTCAGGTGCGTGCCTTTGGTTCCGAAGTATCCGACGGTCAGGCCGTAGTCGTGCGCGAATTCCTGCTGGATGTTGAAGTTCCATTCAGAGAAGTAGGCATCCTGATAGCTGTGGGCAATAGAGACGGGAGCGACGCTTCCGCCCGCCAGCGGATAAGCATTCGCGAAAGTCACGAACGGAACCGCCGAACTTGGCGAAAACGAGACCGGAAACGCATAAGGCGGGTTCGCCGCCAGACCAGTGACGAGCCCGAGGGTTGGCTGATCGGTCATGATCGCATAGGCCGTCCGGAAAACAGTCTTTTCACCGAAGGGGCTCCACGCCAGTCCGACGCGCGGCTGGAAATTCGCCGCGCTCTGCTGATAGGCGCGCGCCGGGCCAGCCCCGGTCCCGACATGGCGAAGAGTGACGGTGGCCGGATCGAAGACGACGTAGCGGTTTTCCGCTTCGGTCGGTGTGCCGTACCAGTCATAACGAAGGCCGAGCGTCGCAGTGAAATGCGGCGAGATTTTCCATGCGTCGGCGAAGAAGAACCCGAGCGAGTTCGCGTAAGTGCGATTCGAGCGGTTGGAAGCATTCGCCGTGAACCCTGTGGCCTGGTCGGCGAGGAACGCGTTGACCGAGGGGAACGTAAATGTGCCCGGAGTGTAGGAAAAATTGTCGGTATTCGCGAGCCGGTATTCGCCGCCGAACTTAATGCTGTGGTTTCCCTGAATCCAGCTCAGCGTATCCGAAAGAACGATTGTGTCGTCGCCGCGCCCCTGGGGGAATCCTCCGACGCCGCCGAACGTAAAGGCGCCTGTGACAGTAATCTGAGGCAGGCCGATGGGAGCGTTTACGCCGCTGTTGATGCCGAAGTCGGCCGGATTCAGATTGTTGTCGGCCAGAAATGTGATGTGAATACGGTTATAGCCCACGCGCGCTTCGTTCACGACCGACGGACTGGCCACCCAGGTCTCGTTAAAAGTCAGGAGCTGGCGCTTGCCGTTCCGCATATCGCCTCCGCCCGGGAAGCTGTTGCCGTCGGTGGAAGGAGGCTCGTTGCGTTGATCCTTCTGAATCGCGTAATAGACATTGATGCGGTTCGCCTGCGAAAAGAGATGGCTGAAGTTAGCGGTACCCTGGTCGATGTTGACCGGCGCAACCGCGGAGCTGACGAACTGATTCGTCCCGGAGTTTACCGCGGGTATGAACTGCAGAAGGCTTTTGACAATGGGATCGCTTGACGCCTGCGCCTGAGCGACCTGCGCCGGCGTTAAGGTCGTAGCTGAGATCGGTACTGACTGGCGTTGTCGCAGCGCTTCGTAACTCAGAAACAGGAACGTTTTGTCTTTACGCAGCGCGCCGCCGCCATCGCCGCCGAACTGATTGCGCTTGAACGGAGACTGCGGATTGGGCGTGAGAGTGGCTCCCGTGCCGACGAAGGTAGGATTGCTGAAATTCCGAGCATCCAGATCGTTATTGCGCAGGAATTCGTACGCTTCCCCGTGCCATCTGTTTACTCCGGCGCGGGTCGCGATATTAACGATGGAGCCGGAGTTACGGCCATACTCGGCGCTGAAGGTAGAGTTGTCGATCTTGAACTGATCGATGGTATTGATCGTCGGCTGGAAGGTGATCTGGTTCTGATTCGGATCACTTAGATTGATGCCGTTGATCATGAAGTTCACGCTGTCTTCACGCGCTCCGGCCGAGTTAAAGGAAAACGATCCCTGGCCGCGGAGGGGGGCCGTGAGAAATCCATTGGCGGGAGGCGTGACTGTTCCGGTGGTGAGCAGCGCGAGATCCACGAAGTGGCGGCCGTTCAGCGGCACCTCCTGAACCGTGGTCTGGCTGATGGTGGTACCCACGGAGACAGAACTGCTTTCGACGAGCGGCGCGGCGGCTACGACTTCGACCGATTCCGCCGCGGACGCGATTTTCATAACGGCGTCCTGCTTCGTGGTGCCGCCGACGGTCACCGCAAGCCCCGTGACCGCGAGTGGGGCCATGCCGGGCGCTTTAATGTCGAGGCGGTAATTGCCAACGGGCAGGGATGGGATCAGGTAATCGCCCGAGGATTCGGTTGTGGTGGTTCGTTCCTCGCCCGTGCCTTCGCTGCGCGCGGTGACGGACGCCCCTGGAATAGGCGCTCCTGCCGGATCGGTAACGATACCTTGAATTCCGCCAGTCGACTGGCAGAATGCCGACGGAAGAAGAAAGACGACAGCAGAAAGCCATGCGAAGCGGGTGCGCTGCGACATGAAGGTCTACCTCCGGAACAGAAGTTGAGCCCAGGGAAGCTGTAATCCGAGGCTAACACCGGCAAGGCGGGTAGCGCTATCTAAGCTTTTGATCGGGACGATTACGCACAATCATTCTCGGTTCATCATGAAGGTCGCGACGGACCCGAGAAATTCTCGCAGCACCGCGTCAGCGGGCGCGGGCAGTTGGGTTTCGTCCAGAGCGGCGGTCATCAGTTGCATCCAACGGTCACGCGCTCTCTGGTCGATGGCAAATGGCGCGTGGCGCATCCGAAGACGCGGATGTCCACGGCGCTCGAGGTAGCGCGGTGGACCGCCGAAGCGGAAGATCAGGAATTCCTTAAGGCGCTGTTCCGCGCCCTGAAGGTCGTGTTTCGGATACATAGGACCCAGGATGTCGTCCTGCGGGACTCTCCGGTAGAACGCGGCGACGAGACGCGTGAAACCGTCTTCGCCGACAAGTCCGTACACCTCCTGGTCGTCGATCGGGGACCCTGCCACAACGATAATGGTACAGAACACCGATCCTGGGCCTTCGATGGATATCGCTCAGCAAATCAAATCGCAGCTCGATATCGTACGGGTCATTTCCGACTACGTGCCGCGCATGCGGCGCTTTGGAAACCGGTACTCCTGCCTTTGCCCGTTTCACAACGAGAAGACGCCCTCGTTTTCCGTTTACGCGGATCATCAGTTCTACAAATGCTTTGGCTGCGACGCAAAAGGCGATGTTTTCAATTTCGTGATGTCGATCGAGAACATCACGTTCTGGGAGGCGCTGAAAAAGCTCGCTGAGCAGAATGGCATTCCGCTGCCGAAGCAGTCTCAGGTCTCCGACGAGAAGACGCGCGCCCGCGGCGCGCTGCGCGAAATGCATGAGATTGCGGTGCAGCACTTTCGGACGAATCTCGCGGGACCAAACGGCGCGCGGGCGCGTGAGTATCTCACTGGGCGCGGAGTGACCCCCGCCTCGATCGAAGGTTTTCAGTTGGGGCTGGCGGATGGGTCGGGTCGGGGTTTAATTCGGTTGTTGGAGCAGCGCGGATTCCGCCAGGAACAGCTTGCGGAATCGGGGCTGTTCGGGCGGCGTGATGACGGAACTCTGTATGACCGGTTCCGCAACCGTCTCATGTTTCCGATTCATGACGAATCGGGCAAGCCGATCGCATTCGGCGGCCGCGCGCTCGAACCGGGCGAGAGCGCGAAGTATGTCAATTCGTCTGAAACCGAAATCTACAAGAAATCGAACGTCCTCTACAATCTGAACCGCGCGAAGCAAACCGCGGCGAAGGTCGATCGTATCGTCATGGTGGAAGGGTACATGGACGTGATCGGCGCGACACAGGCGGGCGTGGCGGAAGTGGTCGCCATCTGCGGAACGGCGCTGACCATCGAGCAGACTCGCGCAATGAAGCGTCATTCTCAGAATCTCCACCTGAATCTGGATGCTGATTCGGCGGGGAATAAGGCTGCCGAGCGCTCGGTAAAGCTGTTGCTCGACGAGAATGTGCGGGTGCGGGTGGTCGAGCTTGAGGGCGGTCTCGACCCCGACGAATACTGCAAGGAGCACGGCGCGGAGACTTATCGCGAGCGCATCGCGAAAGCGAAGCCTTATTTCTATTGGCTCGCCGACCGCGCGCGCAGTAAATTCGACCTTCGAGACCCGCAGGGTCGAAACGATATTTTTCAGTTCCTGCTTCCCGCGATTCAGGCGCTGCGCGACAAGATTGAACGCGTTTCGGTGGCGAACGATCTGGCGTCTTATCTGGGCATTGAATCGGGTCTTGTTCTGGAACACTTCCGCAAGATGGCGGCGGACAAATCGGAACGCGCTCCCACGCCACCGAAGGCGGATTCAAATCGGCCTGCTGACCGAATTCTTTTGTTGTCACTGCTTGGCGATCAGGAAGGCCGCTCCGAACTCGTCGAGGCGCTGCGCGGCGTTTCGGGATGGAATCAATCGCCGGCAGCGGCGATTTATCGGGCCATTATTTCCCTGCATGACTCGGGTTCCGCGATCGCATTCCATTCGCTGCATGAACGACTCGAGCCCGGGGATCAGGATCTCCTGGCCTCACTGGTGCTTGATGCGGAGGGGAGCGCGGCAACCGCCGAAGACGGCATGGCCTGCATTGAAACGATGCGTCGCGAGGAGCGAGAGTCGCTTGCGCGTGATTTGAAAGTAAAGATCAAGGCGGCCGAAAGAGAGGGGAAGCTTGCGGAAGCTTTCGAGCTGATGCGTCAACTTGCGGAGATGGGTAAAACAGCGGGCGCGGGCTGAAACGCAGCGTCGATTCTCGTCACCAGGTCTACGTTGCCAGGTGTACAATGAATCAAAATCGCGCCGGGAACGGGGGTATTCCAGTGGCGGAAGATAAATTCGATCTTATCGATCCGCTCTCTCGGGTGAGCAAGCAGGGCACATACGTCCTCTTCGAAGAAGAAGTCGAACTGAGCCCGCAGGACCTCGAAGAGATTCCCGTAGACATCCCCGGTCTGGACGAAAAGCAGGACGATCGCCGTTTCGACGAGAACGACGAACTTTTCGAAACCGACATCTTTGACAAGACGCACGACCCTGTTCGCCTCTATCTCCGCGAAATGGGCGCCGTGCCGCTGCTGAACCGCGAAGGCGAAATCGAGATCGCCCGGCGGATCGAGCGCGGCATGACCAAGGTGCGGCGGACGCTATCGCGTTGCCCCCTGATCATTCAGGAGATCATCCGGATCGGCGAAGATGTGCGGCGCGGCGTGGTTTCGGTTCGCGACGTACTTCAGTGCAACGACCCGCTGCCAACCGACGAAGTCTGGGACGCGGCGGCTGCCGAACTGCACGACTTCTGCGAGCAGCTCGCAACGATGCGGAGGAAGTTTTTGCAGTTGCGCCAGAAGCTGGTTGCGGTGCCCCGACAGTCGAAGCCGAAACAGAACCGCCGTTTGCGCTGGGAACTGGGACGACTCGCCGTCGAGATATCCAGGGCGGCGTGCGCTATCCGGTTCCAGAGTTGTGTGTCCCGCGACATGATCGCGGCGCTGCGGAACGCGGTGGATGAGATCAAGCCCGTCGAGTATCAGCTTGCGCGCAATCAGCGGGCCATCGAAGGCGCCACCAGCGGTCCGGTGGATGCGATGCGGGATCTGCGGCGTGAACAGCGGCAACTGAACCAGTCGCTGCAGACCCTCGAGGACAAATTCGGTTCCCCGGCGACCGATCTGCGGCGCGCGCTTGACCTCGTAACCCGCGCAGACCGGCAGGCCGAATCCGCGCGTCAGGAACTGATCGAAGCGAATCTTCGGTTAGTCGTCAGCATTGCGAAGCGTTACAACAACCGCGGGCTGCAGTTTCTCGACCTGATTCAGGAAGGCAACATCGGGTTGATGAAAGCGGTGGAGAAGTTCGAGTACCGCCGGGGTTACAAGTTCTCCACCTACGCGACGTGGTGGGTACGTCAGGCGATTACGCGCGCGATCGCGGACCAGGCAAGGACCATTCGCATTCCGGTCCACATGATCGAGACGATTAACAAGCTGATTCGCACGTCGCGGTCGATGGTTCAGGAACTCGGACGTGAGCCGACCAGCGAAGAACTTTCCGCTCGGATGGAGTTACCGGTTCAGAAGATCCGAAAGGTGATGCGTATCGCGCAGGAGCCGGTTTCGCTCGAAACGCCTGTGGGCGAAGAGGAGGAGTCGCATCTTGGCGATTTCATCGTCGATCAGACGAACGTCTCCCCAAGCGAGCAGATGATCAACGTCAACCTGCACGAACAAACGGCGGAAGTGTTAAAGAGCCTTTCTCCGCGTGAGGAGAAGATCATCCGGCTGCGTTTCGGCCTGGAGGACGGCAGCGAGCATACATTGGAAGAAGTCGGCCAGACGTTCTGCGTCACCCGAGAGCGGATTCGTCAGATCGAAGCGAAAGCGATTCGCAAGCTGCGGCATCCCAGCCGAAGCTACCGGCTGAAGACTTTCCTCGAAGAAGTCTGATTACCAGGCATCGCGGTTCGTAACGCCCACGCGGAACACGGGTTTCGCTCGTTCCGCTTCTTCTATTTCGTAAGCCTGAGAAGTCTTCGCCGGATCGTAATCCCGCCATAACCAGACGAGCGATTCAGGCAAGTCGAGCGCGCCCTGCGCAATGGCATGCATACCCACGCCGAAACGGAAGTGGAAATCGTAGCCCTTCAGCTTCAGGGCATTCGCGAGCATGATGTTATTCAGCGGCCAACTTCCCGCGCCGACTTCCTGATCGTCTGAGCCATCGGACACCCACACGCGCAGGTTCTTCTTCGCGTCGCGTCGGACCTTGTTGGAAACGATGTAACCGCCATCGAGCCCCTGGTCGGGATGCCATTGCAGAGCTACGTAGCTGCCGATGTGCGACAGCACCCGGCTGAATCGGTCGGGGAAATACCAAGCCACGTTGAACGCGCAGATGGCCCCGGAGGAAGCGCCCGCGATGGCGCGCGAATAGGCATCCTGTCGCAGTTTGTAGGTCTTTTCGACCTCGGGCAGGATTTCTTCCAGCAGATATTTTCCGTAGCGGTCCGAAACAGTGTCGTACTGGATGCTGCGCATGCGCGTGCCAGTGGCTTCGCCGCCGCTGCCCGGCGAAATCAGCACGTGCACCATCGGCGGGATCAGTTTTTTGTAGACGAGATTGTCGGAGACGATCTGCATGCGCAGCCGCAAAAGATCCTGATTGCCCACGATCGTTTCGCCGTCCTGCCAGACCATCAGCGGCGCACCGTTTGTGAGGTCGGCGCCCGGGTTCACGTACACCCAGTAATTCGCCGACATGCCTGGACAGGTTTTGCTGACGAGAGTTTTCATCTCGGAAAGCTTGCCGCGCGGCGCGCCGGGGACTGGGTAGGAGTCCGGGTTGTAACCCGCGACATCGTACGTGCCCAGCGACTTGCCTTCGGCGAAGTAGTTGTAGTTGTGCGTTGTGCCCAGACGCAGTGTGGCGAGGCGATACCAGTAGTTCGTGCCGGGGACGTTGGTCATTGCAAGCGGCGGCTGATGATCGATGGAAACCGTCGCTGGTTTCTCGGACTGAACGGCGAAGAGAAACTCCTGACCGAAAACGACGGCGCCGTCGCGTCCGTTGAGTTGCGGGAGCCCCGAGGCGAGCAATTCTTTCAGGCGCGGAGAATGCGCGCGCGCCGCGTCAATCAGGTCGTGCAATGGGTCGGTCTGTGCGAAGACAAGGCTTTGGATTGCGAACAGAAATACGAGCGCGCGTTTCATGCTCGTTTGAGCATATCTCCTACGGGAACCAGTACGGCGTCTGCTTCGCCCAGGTCGTCGAGCCGTAGCGGCTATGCAGCAGATCAAAGGCGGCTTTCGAGATCGCGCCGTTGCCATCGATGCCGCGGCAGCCGTAACGCGTGATGCGGACGAGACGGTAGAGCGACTCGGGAACGCGCGGGTCGTCCGGATGGGCTTTCGCCCAGTTCATGACGATCGGCGCCAGGAAAGTCTGCGTTGCGCCGGCGGAATTCACGCGTGTCCACTGCCGCATGGCCTCGGCGCGCTCAGATTGTGACAGCGCGGCATCGGGAGGCATCGGCTGCGGGGCCGTGGCGTCCGCTGATTGCGGGCACCACCAGCTTTGACGAAGAGGGTCGTCTTTTTCCGTGGGCCGGAATTCGGGTTGCAGCGCTGTAGTTGCTTCGCTGTGCCGCTCGATGAGAAACGCGTCTGCGAAGCGTCTTTCTTCGTTCGTGGCTTTTTGAACGACAGCGAGATCCTGCGCCCAGTCCGGACGTGTTTTCGCGAGAACCGGTATAACGCGGTTCGCGATCGCATCATCGTTCAAAATGAACGCGCGCGTCCAGGCGACATTCGCGATCTGAGTTCGTGGCCATTCCGTCAATCGCGCGCTCTCGGCGGCCTCGGCGAGTTTCACTGCCGGAGTCGAGCGGTTCAGAATGGCGGCGCTGTCCGGGCCGAGAATGAACGAAGGGTCCGGGGCTGGTAGTCCGTCGTAGTCGTCGACGTATCCGATGGGCCGGCGTTGAGCCCATTGCAGGAAATCATGAAAGCTCGTCGCGAGCGACATGCGTTCGGACCGTAGAGCATTATCGAATGAATCGAGGTCGTGCGGGCTCCCGGACAGGAGCGCGTCGAGTTGTTTACGCGCCTGGTCGCGCCGGCCCGCCTCGATTTTCAAGCGAATCGCGTGGAAGGTCACTGTGTCGAAGGCGGGCGAGTCTGAAGACGTCATATCGGCGGCGCGAATCAGATCCGGCGCGGATGGATTCTTCGCGTCCGCCCGAATGATTGCGGCGGTCAGCCAAAGCGTCGAAGGCGTGCGACGCCAGCGCGAGATCGCGGCATCCGGCGTTTTCGCTTCGATGGCATTTATCCATGCGAACAGTTCGGGCGCGTCCGGCGATTCGATCACTTTGCGGAACCGCTCGCTCGCCAGCACATAAATCCCGTCGCGATAGGTTGCCCCGAATGCCGCGCCGGGATGCGGGTCGGCCAATTTCGCGGCGAGGGATTTCACCGCGGCGGCTGGATCGCTTAGCGAATCTATATAGCCGATCAGATCCTGCGCTGAATCACGTAACGCGGGATCGTCGACCCTGGTGAGGATCGCGCGGGCCTCCGCAAGCGCGCTCTGACGATGTAGAAGCGAGTTTTCGCGGATCAGCGTTCGGGCAATCAGGTACGTGGCCGTGGTTCGCCACGGCGAATTCCGATCCTTCTCGATTTCAGCGAATCGGCTCTTCGCGCCTTCCAGATCCTCCGCGTAGAAATGCGCGGCCGCAATCTGATAAACCCGGTCGGCGCGCGCCAGCGGCGTCATTGCAGGTTCCGGGTCTGCCGGATAGACCGGCTGAACGCCTCCGCAGTTCTCAAAGACCTGGTTCTGAGACGTGATCCAATCGTTCAGCAGTCTCGCATTGCCATAACGTGTCCGGCGGTCATTCAGCGTCTTTATCGCGGAGGCGAATGCTCCGGAGGAGCAATTGAAATAGAACACGTTCTGATCCAGACGGCTTTGCTTGCCGAGGCTGACGAAAGGGGCCTTGACTCCAGCGGTCTCGAGGGCCTGCCCCCAGTCGTTGTCCGATGCAGAGGAGTTATCCGGACCTGGACCATCGAGCACCGCCTTCTGTTCCTCGGCGCTCAAAGGCAAGCCCGCCAGATACCGCCACGCGATGACCTTGTAACGCGCCGAAAGCGTGACGGGAATGATGCCGAGCTTTCCGGCGAGAAAGCTCTTTTCGAACTTTTCCGGAACGTGGCGAGGCAGAAACGCGGGCGTCGTGTCGAACGAACATGGCATCACCGCGAGTACAAAGAACGAAGCGGCCGCGAGCCGATACGGAACTCTCATCTCAACCTCCCGATCCGGCATATTGCGTCGTCGTAATCGGCCTTGGTCCAGGCGCGAGGACTGAACACGTAGACACGCGCGCCTGGAGACAGATGAGACGGCCATGTTTCATCTGTCGAAAGGCCCACCGACGCGCGGCACGCGGCGGCCCGCACCTTCATATCCTTCGACTCATTCGGACCCATGCGAAAGAACATCGGAATCGCCTCCGCAATGGGGTCACCCGCAAACCAGGCATCCGAGTCGCACCATGACGCAAGCGCCGTGATTCCGAACGGAATCGGGGATGCGGCGCGCAAGCCGCGCAACAAGGAGCGATAGAAGGGACGTTCGGACGCGCGGGCGTCATAATCGATCTGTAGTGCTGTAACTCGGGAGTTCGCGGCGATCTTCGCAATGGTTTCAGACAAAAGCGAGGCATCGGGAAATACGTGTCGCGCCGGCGTTTCGATCCGCACCACCGCTGTGCGCCACGCGCGTGGCGGCGCGTATAACGGCTGTAGACGCGGCCGGACCATGAATGACCCGTCCGGTTGGAGCCGAACCGTTGCCGCGAGGTAGGCGATCCCGGTCGTGTCGGGGTCGATGACACGAAGATCTTCGGAACGTTCCCAGGCCCACAGGATCACTTTCGGGCCAGGAATTCGCGGCTCGTGAGGCGCGACGCTGCAAAACAGCAACGCGGCGGCGGCCAGAAAAGCTGTGGCGGGCCCGCGCGTCATGCGCCGATTATCGCAGGCCCTTAGTTTGATTGCGCCTAGCGCTGAATGCGGGCGGATCCGCCTTTTGCGAAGGAGCGCACCTGATCGAGCGAAGCCATCGTCGTGTCGCCGGGGAACGTTGTGAGCAACGCGCCGTGGGCCCAACCCAGTTTCACGGATTCGTCGGGCGTCTCGCCATTGAGCAGCCCGTAGATGAGTCCGGAAGCGAACCCGTCCCCGCCGCCCACGCGGTCGTGAACGTCGAGTTCGGCGTGGGGTGCGTGATGGATTTTTCCGTTCACCCACGCGACCGCGCTCCAGGTGTGCCGCGACGTGGAATGCACTTCGCGCAGCGTGGTGGCCACGATCTTAACGTTGGGGTGCTTCTTCACCACGTTGTCCATCATGCCGACAAACGCGGACGTGTCGAGTTTCGAAGTCGCCTCGACGGCAGGTCCCTTGATACCGAGTCCCTTCTGGAGGTCCTCTTCGTTGCCGACCAGCACATCCACATGATCGACGATGCGGCCGAGAGTCTTAACCGCGCGTTCCACACCGCCCGAGATCTTCCAGAGCTTCTCGCGGTAATTTAGATCCAACGAGGTGATCGCCCCGGCGGCCTTGGCGGCCTGCATGGCTTCGATGATCAGTTCGCCGGTGGTTTCCGAAAGCGCCGCGAAAATGCCCCCGGAGTGAAACCAGCGAACGCCCGCGCTGAAGATTTCCTTCCAGTCGAAATCGCCCGGCTTGAGGAGCGCGCCGGCCTCGTTCGCGCGGTTATAGAACACGACTGGAGCGCGAACGCCATGGCCGCGGTCACTGTATACCGCGGCCATGTTCGGACCGTTCACCCCGTTGTGCTCGAAGCGCTTGTAAAACGGCTTCACGCCCATGGCGCGCACGCGTTCGGCGATCAGGTCGCCGATCGGGTAATTCACCATTGCGGTTGCGACGCCGGTCGATAGCTCGAAACAATCCGCGAGATTGGCGGCGCAGTTGAATTCGCCGCCGCTGACGTGGATCTCGCACTCCCTCGCCTTACGGAAGGGAATGATGCCGGGATCGAGGCGATGTACCAGCGCGCCAAGCGCAAGAAAATCCAGTCCGCCCTTTGCCGCAGGGCGGATCTTCAAACCGTGACTCATTGTGTTATCCGTTCTCTAAACGTTATAAGTAGTCGACGAAACTCGGCCACCGCGCCCGGTCCAGTTTGTGTGGAAGAACTGGCCGCGAGGCTTGTCGATGCGTTCGTAAGTGTGAGCGCCGAAGAAGTCGCGCTGCGCCTGCAGCAAGTTCGCGGGCAAGCGCGCCGTCCGGAAACCGTCATAGAAAGAAAGCGCCGTGGAGAACGCGGGCGTCGGAACACCGTATTCGATTGCGCGGATCACGGCCCGGCGCCAGCCTTCCTGGTATTCGTTCAGCGTCCTGCTGAAGAAGTCGTCGAGCAACAGGTTGTGCAGATTCGGGTTCTTGTCAAATGCTTCCTTGATCTTGCCCAGGAACCGGCTTCGGATGATACAGCCGCCGCGCCACATGAGCGCGATTCCGCCGAAGTTCAGATGCCAGTTCTGCTCTTTGGCGATTTCGCGCAGGAGCATATAGCCCTGCGCATAGGAGATGATTTTCGAGCAGTAAAGCGCGCGGCGGGTGTCTTCAATAAACTCCTTGCGATCGGAAGCCTTGACTTTCTTCGGGCCCTGAAGGACTTTGGAAGCTTCCACGCGGGTGTCCTTGATAGCCGAGAGGCAACGCCCGAAAACGGCTTCGCCGATGAGCGTGACCGGCATTCCGAGATCGAGCGCGCTCACGCACGTCCACTTACCCGTGCCCTTCTGTCCCGCGGTGTCGAGGATCTTGTCAACCAGCGGCTGACCGTCTTCATCTTTCTTCGAGAAGATTTCGGCGCTGATTTCGATGAGATAACTGTCGAGTTCTGTTTTGTTCCAGTCGCTGAAGATCTGGTGCAAATCGTCCGGGGAGACGCCCAGGCCGTCGCGCATCAATTGATAGGCTTCACAGATCAACTGCATGTCGCCGTACTCGATGCCGTTGTGGACCATCTTCACGTAATGGCCCGCGCCCTCCTCGCCGACCCAGTCGCAGCATGGCGTGCCGTCTTCGACCTTGGCAGCAATGGACTGGAAGATCTCCTTCACGTGCGGCCATGCCGCAGGGTTGCCGCCGGGCATGATGGAGGGGCCGTTGCGCGCGCCCTCTTCTCCGCCTGAAACGCCGGAGCCCACGAACAAAATGCCTCTCTCCGCGAGCGCCTTCGCGCGTCGCGTGGAATCCGGAAAATGCGAGTTGCCGCCGTCGATCACGATGTCGCCCGGCTCGAGGTGGGGAGTGACGGCGTCGATCATCTGATCGACCGTTTCACCCGCCTTGACCATCATCATGACGCGGCGCGGCTTTTTAAGCATCGACGCGAGCTCTTCAATCGAGTGCGCGCCGGCCACTTTCGTACCTTTTGCTTCGTTATTGATGAACTCGTCGACCTTGGAAACGGTTCTGTTGAAAACGGCCACCTTATATCCGTGGTCGTTCATATTCAGAACGAGATTCTGGCCCATAACGGCGAGCCCGATCAGTCCGATGTCGCAATCTGCCGGCATATTTCTCCTGAAGTTGGTTGAGGAACGAATCCTCTATTCTATCCACGCGTGCGAATCTCCGGGCTTACAAGCGAGCTACTTCGGCCATTACGTTCGCCAGCGCGTGGCGGAACTCTTCCGGACTGACCGCGCTGTACATGCGGGCATCGAGCGCTTTAAGCGTGTGCTCGAGGTCGTCTTCGGGAAGGGAGGACGCCACCGGCCTTGGCAATTCGCCTTCCATCAGGCGGCGGACGGGCGGCGTGGGCCGGTATCTGAGATAGAAGACCCGGCGGTTGGGATCTTTGGGGACGGATGCCGGCTCGACTCTGAACTGATGGCCCAGATATGCAGGAGCGCTGAGCACGATGACAACCCGCGGATCATCGGCTGATGGCGTTACCACCCGTTCCAGAATGCGGTCCCAGAAGAACTGTGTCATGCGGCCGTTCTCGGCCAGCGATTGAACGTCGATCACGCCGGGGTTGGCCTCGGCGAAGGGAAGGCGCATTTTGTTCCAATCGAGCCCTCGCGCGCTCTTTTGTTCCCAGGTTTTCTGGCGGGCAAGGTCGAGTACCGCGACGTCGAGACTCCCTTGACTAAGGTCGAGGCCCGAAAGGAGTTTGAGCGCGGGCACGAGCACGCTCATGTTGCTCCGGAAGCCGTGGACCGAAGCGCCGAGACGCTCGGACGGAGTCATGTTCATGACGACGTCGATGTGCACGGGGCGTCGCGTGGCCACCGGAAGACAGATTCTGCCGCGTACGTAGGGCTGAAACCAGACATCGGGCGCGCCGAAGCGCTCCACGAATTCCACCGGAGGGAGGTCATTCCATGCGGAAGGCAGGGGATCGGAGTGGAGCGGCGGCACGTGGAGTTTCCGCCGCACGATGCTGTGCTCACGCGTGTGGCTGTCAGCCACCGCCAGGGTGAGAGTGTAATCTCCGGGAAGCACGAAAACATCCTGGGCGTGGCTGAAGCCGCGAGCTTTCTCCTCTTCCGGGATGCCCGTCAGCCGAAGTGAATTATGCACGCGCCAGCGCTCGTTTCCAGCGTCCTCAATCTGGATGAGCGAAGCGATTTCCCCGCGCCCACGCCGCTTTTCGATCTCCCTGGCGTCGACCGCAATTTCCACACGCGCTGTCAGGCGCTGATGCGGGGACAGGTGGACTCCCTCCACCCTGGCCGTCCAGCGGATCTGGGCCCGCTCGCTTTGGGCCGCCCACTCATCGACCGGGTAACGGCTGAAATACCGATCGCGAAATCCCGTTTGAGCGGCGGCCGCCGAAGCTACGAGCCCGATTGCCTCGCGTCTGGTCATGGCAGCTTCGATAACTGATCGAGCAAAGCCGCAAGGACGCGACGGAACTGTTTCGCGGATGCAGCGTCGAAGATCCGGGCATTCAGAGGAAGAATCGCGCGCTCGAGGTCGTCTGTCGGCATCGGAGGCAGAAGATCGTCGTCGCCGGGGCCACTGAAGGTCGGCGGCCGCCGGCCTGAACGACCCATCATCGTATCGCGAAGCAGCCTTGGGCGGGTGTTCGACGGATAAATCGGACTGCGATAACGAATATAAAAGAGTCGAGGGGCTCCTGCGAAGGGAACCCCCGGTTCCACGGGCTCCTGGTCTTCGAGAAATGCGGGTCCGCTGAGGACGATTACAACGGACCCATCTGAAAGCTGGCGATTCACTTCATCGAAGAAGAAGCGCCGCATCTTCCACTGGCCAGACAGAGCGGCGGCGTCGATCACACCCGGACGGGTCTCCACGAAAAACGCCCGCATGCGCGGCCAGTCCAGCCGTCGCGCGTCTTTTTGCGAAAAAATGACTTTCTGGTGAGTGAGGTCGACCATTTCCGCATCAACCATTCCACCGGGAATTTGCATCCGGGTGAGAACTTTGAGCGCGGGAATCAGCAGATTCATATTGGCCCTCAGCGCGGTGAGCGAGCCCGAGGAGCGCTGCGAGGGCGTGGTGTTAAGAATGACGCGGACACGTAGCGGTCTCTGCGTTTGCGCGCGGAGGGTGAGCCCGGTCGTGATGTCTGGCAGGTACCAAACGTCCGGCGGATCGAAAGGGGGAGAGATCATTTCCACGGCGGGAAGACCTTCCCAGGAGTCCGGCAACGGATCGCCTTTAAGTGAGTCGATATGGAGCTTACGGACCGAAGCGCTGTGCTCGAGGGTTTTCGAATCGCAGACTGCGACCGACAGAGTGTAGTCACCCGGCAGCAGGAATGAGAAGAACGACCACTCGAGGTATTTGCGCTCTACGCCCGGTTGCGCCGTGGCAAGGTCGAACGAAGTGTGGTTCTGCCAGACGCGTCCGGCGGAATCGCGGTACTGAATCATCGCGAGTAACTCGCCTTCGCCACGGCGCTTTTCGATATCTTTGCCGTCCACCGAAAGCGTGACGCGCTGCAATAAGCGCTGATGCGTAGAGAGGCGGACGGGCGGAACGGAGACGGTCCAATGAATACGATTGCCGCCCTGGCTGACCCATTTGTCGAACGGCACCCTTGCGAATTCGGGGTCGCGGTAACCGGCTTCGGCGCCATGGAGCGCGGAACAGGCAAGCAGCGCTCCGGCGCAGATCGTGACGAGAAGCCGTTCCGCTCTACGTCTGCAGCGTCGGGCGTTTGGTGTGCCAGTCCGTCGCCTGCTCATACGCATAGGCCAGCCGCATGGCTGCGCCTTCCTCGAATAACCGGCTCGTGAACAGAAGTCCCTGCGGCAGATTGTCCACGAAGCCACAGGGTACAACGGCCTGCGGGTTTCCGGTGAGGTTGGTCGCAGTGAGGCATGGGCTGTTGGTTGGAGACACGAACGCGTCCCACCGATCCATGAATTCGTGAAATTTCCGCATGTAAATGGTCCGGGCCCGCTGCGCGCGGATGTACTCCACGGCTGGAATCATCCGCGAACTGCGGAACTGATTCGGCCAGTCGGAGGGCGCCTGTCCGGAGAGCTGATCGAGACCGCCGGGCTGCCGGGTGAGGTCGTCGAACGCGGTAGCGGCCTCCGCATCGAGCACGAAATTGATCGCGTTGAGCGGGAACTCGGGGAGGGTCAGCGGTTCGAGCGAAAGGCCGGTTTTGCGCAGGTCGGCGAGCGCGGCATCGTATATCGGCTTTGCTTTTTCGCGGAGGCGCTCGAAATCGGCGGAAAGATAGCCGACTCGCATCTTTTTCACTGGGCGGCGAGCGTCCCAGTTGAGCGGCGCGTTGATTACGGTCAGGTCCTTGCCGTCCTGCCCCGCGATGAGGCGCAGGACTTCGGCGCAGTCGGCCATCGATCGGCAGATGGGGCCGATTTTGTCCATCGACCAGCTCAGCGCCATGGCTCCCGCGCGGCTCACACGTCCGAAAGTGGGGCGTACTCCGGCTACGCCGCAGCGTGTGCTTGGTGAAACGATCGAGCCGAGCGTTTCCGTTCCGATCGAGAACCCTACAAGGCCAGCCGACGTGGCGGCCGCCGAACCTGCGGAAGAGCCGCTCGAAGACTGCGTGTAGTCCCACGGCGTATGCGTCATGCCGCCGAACCAGAGACCGCCTTGGGCGAGAGCTCCCATCGAGAGCTTGGCGACCAGCACGGCGCCCGCCGCACGGAGCTTTTCGATTACGGTGGCATCGGAATCCGCAACGCGTTTCTGATAAGGCTCCGCGCCCCAGGTGGTGAGGATGCCTTTTGTGTCGAACAGATCCTTCGCGCCGTAAGGAACGCCGTGAAGCGAACTCAGGCGCTTGCCGCGGCGCAGGGACGTATCCGCGTCCTTCGCCTGTTCCAAGGCGAGGTCTTCGGTGAGAGTGATAACACAGTTCAGCTTCGGACCGTAGGTCTTCAGCCGGTCGAGATACATCTTCGTGAGCGCGGTTGACGTGATGCGTTTCGAGCGAACCATCGCAGCGAGCTGAACCGCTGGTTGAAAGGCGAGTTCTTCCGGGCTTGCGAAACGGACGAGAGTTGGCGCTTTCGGAGGGCGGAAGGTGGAATTGCCCCGGGGAGCCGGATAGCCGGCGATGACCGGCGAGAACGACACGGCGGGCGGCGTATCGAGCGGAACATCGAGCTGCCGGAGCGCCTCATATTGCGCGTAGAACCGGTTGACGGACGGAAGCAACATTTCTATCTGCGCGTCCGTGAACGACAACCCGATGGCGGCAAGCGCCGCTACCGCCATTTCCTTGGTCACGCGTTGCGGAACGGGCTCTCCGCGGCCCGTCTGCTGGGGAGCGGGCGCGGGCGCCTGCGCGCGAAGTTGGGGCATAGCCGCGAGGGCTCCCATGATCTGCAGCCAGAGCCTGCGGGGAACTTTCGGCATCGGAATGTTGATCAGAGTAGCAGAACGTGAAATGTGCCATGTGGCACGCTGTTAGAGATCATGCGGATCATTATGGCGGCAGCCGCGATGCTGCTCTTTGGATGTGGCTCGGGCCCTCAGGCGGCTGCGCGCGAATACGGATACAAGGTGGTTCACGCCTATCCGCACGATCCGGAAGCGTTCACGGAAGGGCTGTTCTATCGCGACGGATTCCTCTACGAGAGCACTGGGCTGGAGGGGCATTCCTCAGTGCGGAAAGTACGACCGGAGACCGGCGAGATCGTGCAGAAGTACGATCTGCCGCCGCAGTATTTCGGGGAGGGAATCGTGAGCTGGAAGAACGATCTGATTCAGCTGACGTACAAGTCTGAGGCTGGATTCGTTTACGACTTCGCGAGCTTCGCGGTGAAGAGGAAATTCGAGTACACGGGTGAAGGCTGGGCGCTCACGCATGATGGTTCTCGGCTCATCATGAGCGACGGCACTCCGGAGTTGCGATTCTGGAATCCCGAAACAGAGGCGGAACTCGGGCGGATCACTGTGACGGACAACGGGACGCCCGTGAAGAATGTGAACGAGCTGGAGTGGATCAAGGGCAGGATCTACGCCAATGTGTGGATGACGGATCGCATCGCGATTATCGATCCTGCAAACGGGAAAGTAGAGAGCTGGATCGATCTGACCGGGCTGCTGTCGGACGCTGATCGGACGGGCAGAACGGATGTGCTCAACGGCATTGCTTACGACGAGAAGGGCGATCGGTTGTTTGTGACCGGCAAGCTTTGGCCGAAGCTGTTCGAGATCAAAGCGGTCCCAAAGTAGCTCGGCCGGCAGGGCGACGCGTACGTTGCCGAACAGACCGAACCATCATAACTAGGTCATTTAAAATCGACCACGGGCTTCGACCGCGCATCCGAACGACGTGGAGCGACGGGGAGGGGCGGGGAAGACGCTCACTACGCCACCGGCGGCTGCTGTCGCCGGAATCGTATTCTCGGTGTTGCTGACCACGAGTCTGCTGATCGTGCACTTGACGATGCGAGCGAACAGTGGCCAGGCCGGGCACGTGCTGGCCGATCCGGCCCACAGGCAGGCCCTCAAAATTGCCTTTCAACTGGTTCCCATCGCCGCAATCGCATTCCTCTGGTGCATGGGAGTGCTGCGAAACCGGTTCGGAACTTACGAGGACCAGTTCTTCGCGACAGTGTTTCTGGGCAGTGGGCTCGGATTCGTCGCGAGCTTGTTTTGCGCGACCGCTATCGCGGGCGCGCTCCTGCAGGACCCCGGGCTCGCCAACGGGGCTCCGACGAACCCGGAGGTCTACGCCTTCGCCCGCCGGACGGCATGGGCTTTCATGAACATTTTCGCCATAAAAATGGCGGCGACATTCATGTTCTCTACGTGTACCATCGCGCTCCGCACGGGTATTCTTCCGCGATGGTTGATCTTTTCGGGATTCGGCTGTGGAATCGTGCTTCTCGTCGTCTACTCTTCCACTTGGCCGGGGGCGGCTCTGGTGTTTCCCGCCTGGATGTTTCTGCTGAGTGTCTACATTCTGATCAACCGGTGGCTCGATACTCGCGCGTCCCGCCGTGCTTTGGCGGAAGCATAAAAAAAAGCGGCATACCCGAAGGCATGCCGCTTCTTTCGAGCCAGTCTGAACGTCCGTCAGAAGATCAGCTTGCCGCCGAGTTGGAAGACGCGAGGGTCCCACACCGAAGTCACGGCGCCGAAATTGCTCGAGGAGAAACTCGTGCTGACTCCGTTGAACTGCGTGTGGTTCCACGTGTTGAAGCTCTCGGCCCGGAACTCGAAGCGGCTGCCTCGCGCCTCGCTGAATACGAAGCTCTTGAACAGCGACACGTTCCAGTTGTCGCGGCCGGGACCCCGAACGGCTCCCTTAGTCAGGGTTCCCCACTGTCCGGGAGCGGGTACCGAGAACACGGCGGTTGTGAACCACTGATTCACGCTCTCCTGGTAACCAATCGCGCCATTAAGGTTGGGACGATTGGTGGCGTTCGCAAGGCCATTACTGCCCTGGTTGCCGCCCAAGGTAATATTCAGCGGCAGACCGCTTTCCATCGTTACGATGCCGGAGAGTTCCCATCCGCCGAGAATGCTCTTGACGGCCTTGTTCGATGAGCTGCGAAACACCGGGATCTGGTAGATGAAGTTGACCAGCCCGATGTGCGTACGATCGGCCGCGCTGGGTCCGTTGTCGTAGGCGCGGTTATATGGGTTCGAGACAGTGTACAGGTCTCCTCCGAAACTAGTCGACGGATCAATCGACTGCGACAGGGTGTAGGCGAACTGCATGCTGAGATCGTGGTAGGTCTGAGTGTGGAAGTTGATCTGGAGCGAATTGTAGTGAGAGTTTTCCGCGTTCTCGGCTAGGGTGATCGAGTGAAAGCCCAGGTACGGCACCACAGTGTTATACGAAACCGTGCCGGCGATCAGGCTGGGCAGAACGCTCGGGTTCGGCAGATTGATATCGCGATAGTCGTTCTGGTGCCGGTTGAAATTCCCGACGTAAGCAACCGAGATCACCGAGCCCGGCGTAATCTCATGCTGCACGCCGGCGCTGTACTGATAGCTGGTCGGCAGCTTATAGTCCGTCAACGAAAGGCCTGTGATGCTGCCGACGGTAATAGGAGCGGTCAGCGTCTGGCCGGTCAGGATGCTCATGTTGGGGTTCGAAAGCGACACATTGTTGAACGTCACGCTCGCGCTGAAGGGCTGATTCGGGCCCGCGTTGTACATATCGTTGCCCTGGATGCGCTCGAACATTGAACCGAATCCTCCGCGGATTACGGTTTTGCCGTTCCCCGACAGATCATAGGCAAAGCCGACGCGGGGTCCGAAGGCGGCCCAGTGGTTGTTTACCAAGCCCTTTGGCACGCCGTTCTGGTCCGCGATGCCAATGCCGTTCAGGTAAAACTGCACGCCCTGCAGAATGGGATTGGGGCTTGTTCCCAACCCGGGGCTGGACGGGCTGATGTTGCCGCTCGGCAGGATAATGGCGGCCTTCGAGGGGTCGTACAAGTTCGGATAGAAGTTCGCCATCCGGTTGTTGGCTTCATAGGTGTGAGGAACGCCGTCCCACCGCAGACCCAGGTTGAGGGTCAGACGCTGGTTGACACGGTAATTGTCCTGGAAGTAAGCGGCCCAGGAAACGTTGTTCCAATGACCGCTATCCTGGACCGCCAGCTCGGTATAGGAGTTCGAGAAGCCAAGCAGAAAATCGGCAAAGTCGTTGCCGGTGTAATTGCCATTGAAGTTGAACGACCCTTGGGTGTTTCCGAAGAGGTCCTGGATCTTCTTATAGATGGCCCAGCTCGCGCCCATCTTGATCTGGTGCTTGCCCTTCGTCCAGGAGACGTCGTCGCGGACCTGATAGTCGTCGGCCTTATTGTTCCAAGGCCAGCTCGCTACGTCGTATGTCGTGCCCGTCGAGCCCGCCAGTGAGATGCCGGGAATACGGTTCAGGTTGTTGCCCGGGAAGAGTTCCGGGATGCTCAGTCCCTGCGGCCGCGCAACGACGCCGTTCGGAATGATATTGATGCGGTTGCCGTTGTAATTGAAGGCCGTCTCGTTCAGCAGACTGGGGCTGATCGAATAGGTCGCGTGGATGACGCCGCTGTAGGAGGGATTGCCGAACGTGTCGCCGACCGTCGGGACATTGTCTCCACTCCATTGAGACGTGCCGAAACTCTGGCTGATCTGCTCGGATACCCAGTGGCCAAAGATCCAGAACTTGTCTCCGAACTGATGATCGACACGGAAAATCTGTTCACTGACATCAGTCGGAAGCTTGTTGCCGCCAACAAACTGGGCTCCGTTGTTCGGAGCGGGGAAGATGCCTGCCTTCAGCAGTGTCTGCGCGTTGGGGTCGAGCAACGAGGTTGGAATGGCGTTGTTGGGGAATGGCTTGCCAGGTACGAGCCCCAAAGCGGTGAACTTCGCCAGAATAGCGGGGGACACCTGACTGGCGCTGGGAACATTTATGGTCGTGTTGAACTGCCCGCCATAGGTGCTGGGCAGGGGAACCGTCTGATTGACGAGACCGCCCTGGACTAACTTTCGCCACTCAATGTTCGAGAAGAAGAAAGTCTTCTGACGCACCGGATGATAAATGTGCGGAATGATCACCGGTCCGCCGACATTGAAACCGAATGTGTTGAATCGGAGTTCCGGGGCCTTCGCGGCGGCCGCGTTCGTGAAGTAGTTGCCGGCGTCGAGCGCGTCGTTGCGCACGAACTCCCAGGCGGCGGCGTGCAGCGTCTTCGTGCCCGACTTGAATGCCATCGTCATCGTGCCGGCGGAGGAAAGGCCGAATTCGGCGCTGTAGTTTGAGGTCAACGCACGGAATTCAGCAATCGAATCGACTGAGGGCATGATGCTGATGCCGCCTGCGCCCCCGCGGTCATCGTTCTCGCCTCCATCCACCAGCCAGATATTGTGGTTCTGACGGAGCCCATTGAAGCTGACGCTCGAATCGCCGCCCACGGGTGTGGGGCTTTGGAAGTCGACCATGTTACTGGACGCTCCGGCGGTGAGGACCGCAAGTGAATACACGCTCCGGCCGTTAGTTGCCAACTGCGAGACCTGTTGGCCGTCGATAACGTCACTCACCTCACTCGTTTCCGATTGCACCGCGATCGCTTTGGCCTCGACATTGATGCTTTCGGTCGCCGCCCCGACTTCCAGTCTGAAATCGACGCGATCCCGGTCGCCGACGTTAAGAGTGATGTTCTTCTGTTCGCCGATCTTGAAGCCAGGAGCTTCCGCGCGAACCGTATATTGGCCGATCTGCAGCCCAGGCGCTTGGTATTGGCCGGAGCCGTCACCCGTTACGCGCCGGATCTGCCCGGTTGCCTGGTTTGTAATCGTGATCGCCACGTTGGGTACTGCGGCGCTCGTGGGATCCGTAATGGTGCCGAGGATCGTTGCCTCCTGCGCTGCGGCGCCTGTAACGAATATGGCCGGCAATGCACAGATCAGCAAAAACTTACGTAGTCTTGATGGACTCATCTGTCTTCTAAAACCCCCTTGCTATCAAAAGAAGTACAGGTCCGGCGCAGGCGCGGAGAACGCTTTGGCCGTAACTCCCGATCGGAATTACAGTGTGCGACCCGCCCACCTTTTGACAAGGTATGTACTGTACATGCGGAAAAGGCCGAAAAATTCGTAGGATTTTGACAGTTTTGACACTGACTTACTTCGCATGTAAGGAATGTAAGGTACCAGTCGGATACGTATTATTCACCCATCAGTGGTAGAATTCCTTTCCAGAACTGTTCTATGAAGAACACCGGAATCTCCGAGGTTCCGCCCGGCTTTCCTACCGAGCGCGAGCGAGAGGCGATCCGGAGCCAGCTTGAGCGGATGCTGGCGAGCCCCCTGTTTCGCAATAGCAAACGCTGCGCGAGCCTGCTCCGATATGTCGTGGATCAGACGCTCGACGGCCGCACCGTCATTCTCAAGGAGCGAACCCTCGGCGTTGAGGTTTTCTCCCGCGATGCGGACTACGATACTGCGGCAGATCCCATCGTGCGCGCGACGGCGGCAGAAGTCCGCAAAAGAATCGCCCAGTATTATCACGACCATACTCATCAGGCTGAGATTCGGATCGATCTATCGCCTCGTTCATACATTCCGGAGTTTTCTCCCGCCGAAACACAGCCCGCGCCAGAAGCGGCAACGCCTGCGATTCAAGCGCCGCCCGTTACGCATGGTCGGACCAAAATGCTGGCCATCGCCGCTGGAGTGGTTGCGGTAGCAGTCAGCCTCTGGTGGTTTGGACCCTGGGCTCCAAAGAACGCGCTCGACCGTTTCTGGGCTCCTGTGGTTGCCTCGCCCAGCAAAGTGGTGTTGTGTATCGGCCAAAGACAGTTTGTCGCTCCGAACAAGGAATTGCCCGCCGAATCCAATGAAGCTCTCGCGCGCGTCGGCGACGCCCCGCGGCCTCATTGGGCTGTATCTCTTGCGCAACTCTACTATCTCGGCAGCCAGAACGTCGCGCTCAGCGACGCCACCACTCTGGCGCGTCTGGCGGGCCTGCTCGATCTGCGCAAGAGGCCCTTCCGGGTGCTAGGCGAAAGGTCCACCAGCTATTCGGATCTGCAGGATGGGCCAGTAATCCTGATCGGCGGCCTGAACAACGATTGGACGATTCGCCTGATGGGCCCGCTGCGATTCAGCTTCGAGCGGAACAATCAGATGTTCTGGATCAAGGATCGGGAGAATCCCGCGAAAGCGGAGTACGCGCTCGACTATGACACGCCATACATGAGCCTGACGCAGGACTACGCGCTGATCTCGCGCGCCTTCGAGCCCAGCACGCAGCGCATGGTTGTGGTCGCCGCAGGCCTGACGGGATACGGGACTCTCGCGGCGGGCGAATTCCTGACCAATGAGAGCTATATGGAGGAGGCCGTGAAGGGCGCGCCTGCGGGGTGGCAGCGCAAAAACCTTCAGTTCGTCATCGCCACTGAGGTAATCAAGGGCAACTCGGGGCCCCCGCACGTCGTGAACCGATATTTCTGGTAACGTTCGCGGTTAGTCGGCGAATTCCAGGCACTCACCGATTTCGCGCTCCGAAATCGCGCCTTCCTTGATGACCTTCCATTCGGGGTCTGTGATATCCACCGTACTCGCGCCGACGCCTTCGCAAGGGCCGCCGTCGAGCACGAGGTCAACGCGCCCGTCCATGACGCCGAATACTTCAATGCCGGTGCGGCATGTGGGCACGCCCGAGATGTTCGCGCTGGTCGCGATTACGGGCTGATTGAGGCGCGCGATGAGTTCATCCGCTATCCGGCAGTTCGCCTGACGAACCGCGAGGCGCCCCGTGTTTCCCGTGGCGCGCAGAGGCACGCGGGGCGACGCGGGCATGATGATCGTCAGCGGCCCCGGCCAGAAGCGCCGCGTGAGAAGACGAAAGCGCGGCGTGATTTCGCGGGCGAGTTCCTCGACCATGATCACGTCGCGCACGAGAATAGGAAGCGCCCGCTGGATCTCGCGATCCTTGGCCTCATAGACCCTGCGCACAGCCGGCACGCTGAACGGGTCGGCGATCAAAGCATAGAGCGCGTCAGTCGGAATGGCGACAATCCTGCCTGCCCGGATCGCCTTCTCAGCCCTGTCGAGCGCTTGACAGGAAGGCTCGGCGGGGTCGATCTCGATCAGGTCCGTGGCCACGTGGGCCAGCGTAGCACGCAGATCGCCTTTTCAGCGCGTCCGGCTTGCAGACGCGTTTAGCTGGCGGCTTCGAGAGTCACTTCGGCGGGCCGGCTCGCGGCGCCGCGCGGCTCGAACGTATACCCGAAGCCTCGCACCGAATGGATCAGCAGCGGCGAAGTCGGATCCCGCTCGACCTTCTGGCGCAGACGCAGGATGTAAACATCCACCGTGCGGTCGGTGATGGCGCGGTCCTGGCCCCAGACGGCGTTCAGCAACTGTTCACGGCTGAAGACCACGCCGGGCCGCGACATCAGATATTCGAGCAACCGGAACTCGGTGGCGGTGAGCGTGAGGGGCTCGCCCTCCAGTTTTACCTGGCAACCGCTACGATCAAGTTCGAGGTCCGCCGCTTTCAGCACGCGCGCGGGCGCGGCCTGCGAGCGGAACTGCAGCCGGATACGGGCGATGACTTCGCGGATGAAGAACGGCTTAACGATGTAATCGTTCGCGCCGAGTTCCAGGCCGACGATGCGGTCCGTTTCCGAAGCGCGCGCGGTGAGGAAAATAATCGGCGTCTGTGCGAGTTCCGGATTACTGCGGATGCCCTTGCAGATATCAAGGCCATCGGCGTCCGGAAGCATGATGTCGAGGAGAATCAGGTCGGGCCTGAGGCGGCGGCACAGCTCGATAGCTCCGCGCCCCGTTTGCGAGCCCACGAAGCTGAAGCCTTCCTTTTCGAGGTTGTACTTCAGCAGCGCATAGAGATCAGCGTCGTCTTCAATTACTGCAATTCTCTTTGTCACGGCAATTTCAGCGTAGCCGGATGCGCGTTACAGGCTGGTTAAGGCGTGGTGAACTATGGGTGAAGCCTGAGGCCGCTCGGATTTCGCCCGAAAGCGCTTTGATAGGATACGCTGGACCCGGGAAAAAGACATGAAAAAAACATCAATTTCGAGAGCCGCTGTCGCCGTTTTCACGGCTTTGTTGTGCTCTGCTGCAGCGATGGCGCAGGCGCCTGGGCTGAACAAAACGGGTCCGGCAAAGAACCGGGATCTCGGGTATGACGATACGCCGATCATCCCGGGCCAGCCCTATCGCGTTCACGACATCACGCGTCCGCATCCGCGCGTCGTAGAGCCCGCAGCGAAACCAGGGGGACCGCCCTCCGACGCGATTGTTCTCTTCGATGGAAAAGATCTTTCCAAATGGACTAAAGGCAAGTCGCATTTGACCGGAACGACGCCTTTCAGTAGCGCGGAACCGCCGGAATGGAAGGTCGAAAACGGATACTTCGAGGTCGTGCCCGGCAAAGGCGATATCGCCACCCGGGAGAAGTTCGGAGATTGTCAGGTGCACGTGGAGTGGGCTGCGCCCGCCGATGCTGCCGGCAAAAGCCAGGGACGCGGCAACAGCGGCGTCTTCATGATGGGTCGGTATGAGGTCGAAATTCTGGATTCGTACAACAACCCGACCTATGCGGACGGCGAAGCGGGCGCGATTTACGGTCAATGGCCGCCGCTGGTAAACCCGTCGAGAAAGCCGGGCGAGTGGCAGACGTTCGATATCGTTTGGGAAGCGCCGAAATTTGAAGGCACGAAGCTGGTGAAGCCCGCCTATCTGACGCTGTTTATGAACGGCGTCGTGGTGCATAACCGCAAGGAACTCGTCTCGCCCACAAAGCACGCGGGGCTCGATCAGTATCAGCCGCAGCCGGCGGAGGACGTGATTGTTCTGCAAAACCACGGCAATCCCGAGCGCTTCCGGAATATCTGGGTGAGGCGGCTGGGCTCTTACGATCAGCCGGAGAAATAAGCCGTCGAAATTTTAAGGCTGAGGGGCCGTTTCGATTTTCGGGGGATCGGGGACTTGCGCCGGGGGAGTGGCGGCGACAGGATGAGTCTCGTTTCGGGGCCCGAGACCGAGATCGATTAACGCCGCTGCCGTAAGTTTTCCGCTCGGCTCGAGCTTTCGGTCGGTCTGATATTGGCGCATGGCTTCCATCGACTGCGCATCCCATACCCCGCTGGGCGCGGTCTTCAGATAACCCTTATCAGCCAACGCCTGCTGAATCTCTTTGTATCGTTCGGGGGTCGGCGCAGCCTGCCGCGGTGGCCCGGCCGCAACGCGGCGAACCGGCTTCTTGCCGGAGTTTGCCCGCGAACCGGCTGATGAGGATCGGGCACCCGTCTTCGTAGTCCCGGCTTTGCCGGAAACGGCCTTACTCGGCGCGCTCTTGCCCGAAGATTTTTTTGTGGACGAAGAAGTCTGCGCGCTCCCGATCGAGAGAGTTACTCCGAAGACGGCAAGGAAGAGTACAAACGAGACGAATTTCATTGGCGCAAAGAAAAGGGGAGCGATCCAATTCGCCCCCCTCGGTGCAGTGCTTCGGCGCGGCCAGCGCTTAGTTGCCGCCCTCCGGTACGCGACCGGCCGGGAAGAAGGACACCCAGTCGCCGCCGCCGCGAATGCCCGGCGCCTGGCGCATAACGTGAAATGCCACGGCGTCACCGGGTTTCAGCGCGGATTGAATGCGCCGAATATCTTCGGTGCTGTTGACCGGCTGGCGGTTCAGTTCTACGATCACGTCACCTTTGCGGAGGTCGAGATCGTAAGCGAACGAGCCGTCCTCAACGTCGGTCACCTGCACGCCGCCGTTGATCTTGAGGCCCATCTGCTCGCGTTCCGCGGGCCGGATCCCGGAAACCGACATGCCGAACTTCACCTGAGCGCTCTCGGGAGCGTGCTCGGGAGTGTTCTTCGCCCCTCCATAGAGGCTGGCGAATGTACGGGTACGGTCGCCGACGACCACGTTCACGGTTACCGGCTTTTTGTCGCGCACGACGCCGAGCTTCAGGGTGCTGCCCACCGGGCTGTCCGCCACTATGTCGATCAACTGCTGACCGGCAGTCACAGGCTTTCCGTCGATCGAGGTAATGATGTCCTGACTCTTCAGACCAGCCTTCTCGGCGGGGCCATCCGGCGTGATCTCCGAGACGAATACGCCGTGGTCGGCGCCGTAAACCGAGAGCAGGTCCTTACTGTCGTCGGCGCGGAAGGTGATACCGATGGAACCGCGCGTCACGTGGCCTTCGCGGATGATGCTGTTGTAAACCTTGGCCGCAGTATTGATGGGCATCGCGAAGCCAATACCCTGATATCCGCCGCTACGGCTGGCGATCATCGTGTTGATTCCGATCACCTCGCCGTTCATATTGATGAGCGGGCCGCCGCTGTTGCCGGGGTTGATCGCGGCATCGGTCTGAACAAAGTGCTGGAAGCTCTTTCCGGGATTGTCGTTATCGGGGATGTCACGCGAGAGCGCGCTGATAATGCCCGCGGTGACCGTCGCCTGGAAACCGAACGGAGACCCGATTGCCATCGCCCAATCGCCCACCTGCAGCGCGTCGGAGTTGCCGATCTTCGCGGGGATCACGTTCTTTTTGTCAACGTGGATAACCGCCAGATCCGTATCGGAGTCGGTGCCAACCACCGTCGCCGGATACTCCGTCGCATCGTTCATGAACTTCACTTTGATGCGGGTGGCTTTCTCGACCACGTGATTGTTCGTCAAAATGTACCCGTTCTTATCGACGACCACGCCGGAACCCAGCGCGGCGCTCGGCGTATCCTGCGGCTCAGGCATATTGAAACCACCGCCGCCCCCGAAGAACTGGCGCAGGAAGCCCTGCATTCCGTTATCGTCCTGATCGTCGTCCTGCGGCTGCTGCTGGCGCCGACGCAGGTTCGGATTCTGCTGGCGATTCTGGCTGGTATTCCGCTTTGGAATATATTCGGTTGAGATATTGACGACCGATGGTTCCAACCGCTTGGCGATCTTCGAAAAATCGTTCTGGATTATGACGGGAGCCGGGACTGTGAGCGGCGTCGCGTCGGGGGCCGCATTCTGTTCCCGCGCGGCTTTCGCGCCTGTCTGCGCGAGAGAACCGATCAGGATCCCGATCGCAAGCGTAAAGAGAATCAGCGAAAACGACAGGAACTTCTGTCGCCGCGCCTTATCGTAGAAATTCATTTTCACCTAACTCCTCGTATGCCCAAATCATACATCCGGGCGTCTATCTCTATCAATTCGATGTATTTCCGCTCGCCTCAGTTACACTCCCGCTGCGCTTCAGTTCCACCAGAAGCACGCCTGCCAGGATTGCTACCGCTCCCACTTTACCTCTCAAATCGAGTCTCTCTCCCAGCAGGACCCAGGATGTCATCCAGGCCACGACCGGCTCCAGAGCGAATATGAGAGCGGACCGGGTCGCCGTGGTGTATCGCAGAGCCCACGCCATCGTGGTGAAAGCCAGCGCAGTAGCCAACAAACCGGTGATCAGCACGGCTGCTGCCACACCCCAGTTTGCGTGAAGCCGCATTGGTTCGGCGAACCCGAACGTCGCCGCGCCCAGGAAGGCCGCAGTCGCCACCTGAAGCACCGCAACGCTTTCGTATCCCACCAGCGGAGAGAAATGGCTCACCACAACAATGTGCAAAGCAAAAGTAACCGCGCACAGAAAGCTCAGAAAATCGCCGCGCCCGATGGAAAAACCTTCAGCGGGCAAGGTCATTAGGCCCATGCCCGTCGAAGCAATCAGGACTCCGACGATCTCGAACAGCCGCGGTCTTATTTTATAGACGAGCGAACTTGCCAAAGGTACCATCGGTATCGCAAGGCCCGTCAGGAACGCGGATTTTGACGGCGTCGTAGACTCAAGCCCTTTGGTCTGAAAGAAATACGCCACGAAAAGCAGAGCACCCGCCAGGATACCCGGCCGAACGCTCTCGCGTCGCACAGCTTTCTTGTAAATAAGCGTAAGAGCGAAGGTCGCGACCGAGAACCTCAGGGTCAGGAAGACGACCGTCGAGATGTCCGCGAGCGCCGACTTAACGAGAACGAACGTAGAGCCCCAGATCACGGTCACGCCGGCAAGAGCTAGTTCGGCGCGCGACGATTCCGAGAGGCGCGAACGCCTAAACGGCATCTTTTTCGGAATCTTTCAACAACAGTGCGGCGGTGAGAAGGATGCGCTTCAATCCCAGATCGCGGCCATCGGGGCGGTACCATTCCGACGTCGTGTGCGCCCCGCCGCCCTGGCCTCCCGCGCCGATCGAGATGGCCGGAACACCCAGCGAAAGTGGAATGTTCGCATCAGTCGAAGCGCAGTCGAGTCGCGCGCGAATCCCGAGATGCGCGTCTACGGCCCGAATGTGGTGGAGCACCGCGGCGTCCGACGGCAACTTCGCCGCGGGCCGGTTGCCGATTTCGCGGATCTTCGCAGCGACCTTGTTCCCGACCGCTCGCGCGTTTTCGATCTCCTCGGCCCGCGCGACCGCAGAGTGCAGGGATACCACTAACTCCTCGATCTTTTCGTTGCTTTCGGACCGGATGTCGATCTTCGCGCGCGCGGCTGCGGCAATGGAGTTTACGCTCGAACCGCCTTCGAGAAGGCCGACGTTGATCGATACTTTCGGCGTCGTGCGCGGATCAAGTGGCCTGTGATCGACAAAGGACGCGACCGCGCGGCTCAGCGCATGGACCGGGTTGCCGATACCGAAATCGCTCCAGCTATGACCCCCGGGCCCGGTGAATGACACCTCGAAACGGCGGCTGCCGAGCGCCTGCGAAGTGATGTGATCCGTGGCTGCGCCGTCAAGCACGAGAAATGCGGAAATCCGCGACAAAAGATCGGACTGCCTGCAGACGTATCGAATGCCGGAAAGATTGCCTTCACCCTCTTCGCCGACGTTCGCGATCAGTAGCAACCGGTTCCACAGCCCGTGCAGGCTGTCCGAAGACGGCGGCACCGATTTCACGCACCGGGCGATGGCGAGAAGCGCGGCTAGCCCGGCTCCGTTATCGGATACGCCGGGTCCGCGCAGGTCGCCGTCGCGATCGATGGCGACATCTTCTTTAGTGCGCGGCGCGAGAACCGTGTCGAGATGTGCGGTAATCGCCACCATGCGGTCCGAAAGATCGGCGCCGAGCGATGCGAGCACGTTACCGGCGCGGTCGATGGCGGCGTGCCAGCCGATGGAGCGGAACTGCGCCAACATCCATTCGGCCCGCTGTTGTTCCAGAAATGTCGGCGCGGCCACACGGCAAAGCTGGAGATGCTGGTCGTTGACCCATTGCTTTTCTCGTGTGAACCACTGGAGCGCCTCGCGAATCCCGGGGCGGTCAGCGAGTTCGCCGGGTGTCGCGGCCGCCGACAAAAGATTAGCCGCCACATTCTGAGTGTATCCGCAGGGCCTCAGAGGCTGGATCGGAGGGACGCTGCGGCCCGAATCGCCATGCTAATCTTGGACTTCCAAGACATCCGTGCGATATGCCCGCTCGCGTGAGCGAATCCTTTGTATTGCAAACATGGCCATTTCGTGAGGGCGATCTGATCGTCAGCTTTCTCACGCGTGACCTCGGCAAGATGCGCGGCGTCGCGAGGCGAGCCCGCAGGCCGAAGAGCGGTTTCGGTTCGGGGCTGGAGCGCTTGTCGCATATCCGGATGTCTTACTTTCAGCGCGAGAATCGCGAACTCGTGAATCTCGATTCGTGCGAGCTGATGGAATCGCAGTTTGCCGTCCTGAATGATTTCGCAGCCGCCTGCGCGCTTGATTACCTCGCGGAAGTTTCCGAACAGATGCTGCCCGCCGCAGAGCCGAGCGAGAAATTTTTCCGGCTTCTATCAACGGTGCTCGAACACATGCGCTCAGGTGGCCCCGGCGCTCCCTGGCGCGCCGTCACATATTTCAGCGTGTGGGCTGTGCGGCTCGCCGGTATTCTGCCGGAACTCCATGCCTGTATGGGCTGCGGCTCCTGGCTGGAAGATCCCGAATCTCCGCGGCGCGCCTTTTTCAGCCGGCATCGCGCCGGGCTCTATTGTTCCGACTGCCGCCGCTCGCTTGACCTTCGCGACACATGGGAACTCGACGCCGATTCGCGCGCGCTCGCCGAAGAGATCCTTCACAAACCGGTTGCGGAACTTACGCCGCGCTCGTGGACTCAGTCCACTGCCGCATTGCTGCGCCGTTTTCTCGCTCAACAAATTGAATCGCATATTGAACGGAAACTCATTACGCTTCCCGTGCTGGAAGCAGCCGCGTAACGTCCATGTCAGATAACCGCGTACCAACATTTCAGGAGAACGTCTTCCGTCTTAAGAAATACTGGAGTGATCGCGGTTGCGTCATTCAGGAACCCTACGACGTTGAGGTCGGAGCCGGAACTTCGTGCCCCGAAACATTCCTGCGGGCTCTCGGGCCGCAGCCCTGGCGAACGGCGTATGTGCAGCCGAGCCGCCGTCCCGCGGACGGACGTTACGGCGATAATCCGAACCGCCTCTACAAGCACATGCAGCTTCAGGTGATTCTGAAGCCGACGCCCGCCGATGTGATCGAGCAGTATATGGGCAGCCTCGAAGCGGTCGGGATCGACCTCCGCAAGCACGATATCAAGCTTGAGGAAGACAACTGGGAGAATCCTTCGCTCGGCGCGTGGGGCGTGGGCTGGCAAGTGATGCTCGATGGTCTCGAGATCACGCAGTTCACTTACTTTCAGCAGTGCGGCGGGATCGATCTCGATCTGGTTCCGGCGGAGATTACCTACGGGCTCGAACGGCTCACCGCATTTCTGCAGGGCGTAGACAGCCTGTACGACATAGAGTGGACGAAGGGCGTGAAGTACCGCGACGTGCGCTACGCGGATGAACTCCAATACTCCGTCTACAACTTCGAAGCGGCGCATGTGCCAACTCTGTGGAAGCTCTTCGAGATCCACGAGGGCGAAGCGAAGCGATTGCTCGACCTGTATAAAGATTCGGATGAAAAGGCGCGTTTTCCGCTGCTCGCGACTTACGATCACGTGCTGAAGTGCAGCAATCTCTTCAACACTCTCGATGCCCGCGGCGCCATCAGCGTGACGGAGCGTGTGGCGGTGATTGGCCGCATCCGTAAGTTGGCCGTGCAGGTGGCTGAATCGTGGCTCGATCAGCAATCGCTGACGGCGAAGGTCGAGGCGGAGGCAGCCTGATGAATCTCCTTCTGGAAATCGGCTGTGAAGAGATTCCGGACTGGATGCTTGCCGGCGCGCTGGACTACCTTTCCGGCGCCATTGGTCCGCTGGTAGGCGGCGCGCAGGTTCGCACGGATGCGACCCCGCGGCGCCTGACTGTTCGCGCGGATGGAATCGCCGAGCGTGAGCCGGATACCGAAGAGCGCGTCTGGGGTCCCGCGAAATCCGCTCCGCAGGCTGCTGTCGCCGGCTTCGCGAAAAAGCAGGGTATCGCGCCCGAACAACTCGAAGTCCTCAGCGACGGCAAAAACGAAAAGTACACGCTCGTGCGGAAGACCGCCGGGCGGGCGACGATCGAAATCCTGGCCGGTGCGCTTCCTCAGTTGATTCTCAGGACGCCGTTCCCGAAGACCATGTACTGGCCTGGCAAGGGCGGCGCGCGCTTTATCCGGCCCATTCGGTGGATTGTCGCCTTGCTGGGCGATCGCGTCATTCCGTTCGAAATCGCCGGCGTGAAATCGAGCAACGAATCGAGCGGGCACCGCAAACTGGGCGCGTCGCGTTTTCCCGTTACGTACGCCGACTACGAGCAGAAGCTCCGCGACAACTACGTTCTGATCTCTGCGGAAGAGCGGGAACATCGCATCCGCGCGGTTCCGACGAAATACAAGTGCGATAAAGATCTGCTGAACACTCTGGTCAACCTGACCGAGTGGCCGACGCCCATCACGGGCTCGTTCGATCCCGCATTTCTCGACCTGCCAAAGGAAGTGCTGATCACGGTGATGCGTGTGCATCAGAAGTACTTCTCGGTGGAAGGGGCGGACGGCAAACTCGCGCCGCAGTTTGTCGCGGTCACCAACACAGACGGTGACCCGGAAGGTTTTATCCGGCTGGGTAACGAGCGCGTGCTTTTCGCCCGTTTCAACGACGCGCGCTTCTTCTGGGACTCGGACCAGAAAAAGCCTCTCACCGACCGGGTACCGGATCTCGCGAACGTTACCTTTCAGCAGAAGCTCGGTACCTATCGCGAGAAGACGGATCGCATCGTCGATCTTGTGAAACAGATGGGCGGTTCGGTTTCCGCCGAACGCGCCGCGCTGCTCTGCAAGACTGATCTCACAACCGAACTGGTCAAGGAGTTTACCGAGCTTCAGGGCGTAATCGGCGGCCTTTACGCCCGAGCGCAAGGTGAACTGGCGGAAGTTGCCGACGCCATCTACGACAATACAAGCCCGCGAGCATGGAAGACTCGATTCCGCGTACGCGTGAGGGCCAGATCGTTTCAATCGCTGACAAGCTGGACACTCTGCGCGGCTGTTTCCGCGTCGGGCTGATTCCAACGGGTACAAAAGATCCCTTCGCGCTGCGCCGCGCAGCACAGGGCGTCGTGCGGATTCTGGTGGAAGGTAAGCTTCGTCTGCCAATTCGTGAACTGCTAAGTGGCGATGCACAGTTAGAAGACTTTTTCCTCGATCGCGTCCGTTATTACTTTCGCGAGATCCGCGGCTTCGCCTACGACGAAGTGAACGCCGTGCTGGCGAGCGGCTGGAACGATCTTGTGGACGTGGAGGAGCGCCTTGAAGGCGTACGTGCCGTCCGGGGTACCGAAAACTTCGAACCCGTTGCAGCCGCGTTCAAGCGTATTAAGAACATCCTCAAACAAGCGGAATTCGCATCCGACGGTTCCGTTGCGGATCCGTCGCTTCTCGAAGCCGGACCTGAAGCGTCTCTCGCGACGGCGTATGAGACCGCCCGCGCACGGCTTGCGCCCCTGAGTTACGCAGGCAAACTCGAATCAGTGGCGGCTCTGCGTCCGCAGATCGATCTCTTCTTCGACAAGGTTCTCGTGAACGCGCCCGACCCGGCCGTTCGCCGCAACCGGCTGACATTGCTGCACGCGATGCTCAGCGAGTTTTCAACCATAGCGGATTTTTCCGAAATCGTAACCTCTTCACAGAAAGCAACAGGAGAATAAATGAGCAAGAACGTTTACTCGTTCGGCGGCGGAACGGCCGACGGCGACGGCAAGATGAAGGATGTGCTCGGCGGCAAAGGCGCCGGACTGGCCGAGATGTCTCGCGCCAAGCTCCCCGTGCCGGCCGGCTTCACCATCGCGACGCACGTTTGCAACGCCTACTTCGATAACGGCAAGCAGATTCCCGAGAACGTCCAGGAAGAAATCGAGACCGCCCTCGAAAAGCTCGAAAAGGAAATGGACCAGACGCTGGGCGATGCGTCGAATCCTCTGCTCCTCAGCGTGCGCTCGGGCGCGAAGTTCTCGATGCCCGGCATGATGAACACCATCCTGAACCTCGGGCTGAACGACGAAACCACTGCCGGTCTGGCCGAGAAGAGCGGCAATGAACGATTCGCTTACGACTGCTACCGCCGGTTTATCCAGATGTTCGGCGAAGTCGCGCTCGGCATCGAGATGGAGAAGTTCGATCACATCTTCGATTCGCGCAAAGCCAAGGCGAAGACCAAGCTCGATACCGACCTGACCGCGGCCGACCTCAAGGCGATCATTGCCGAATACAAGAAGCTGGTCCAGAAGGAAACGAAGAAGCCGTTCCCGACCGATCCCCGCCAGCAGCTTGCGCTAGCGGTCGGCGCCGTGTTCGGATCCTGGTGGAATGACAAAGCCGCCTATTACCGGAAGATGGAAAAGATTCCGGACGAAATCGGAACCGCAGCAAACGTGCAGGCGATGGTGTTCGGCAACATGGGCGAGACTTCCGCCACGGGTGTCGGCTTCACGCGCGACCCCGGTTCGGGCGAGAAAGTCTTCTACGGCGAGTTCCTGATCAATGCGCAGGGCGAAGACGTGGTCGCCGGTATCCGCACGCCGGAGCCGATCTCCGATCTCGAAACCGTTCTGCCCGAAGCGTACGCGCAGCTTCGCGAGATCACCACGAATCTCGAAAAGCATTACAAGGATATGCAGGACTTCGAGTTCACCATTCAGGACAAGAAGCTCTACATGCTCCAGACGCGCAACGGTAAGCGCACGGGTCCCGCCGCTGTCCGCATCGCCGTCGACATGGTCAATGAAGGCATGATCACGAAGAAGGAAGCGGTGCTCCGCGTCGCGCCTGCGCAGCTTGATCAGCTTCTGCACCCGGTCTTCGATACCAAGACGATCAAAGAACTGACCAAGCTGACCACTGGCATTTCCGCTTCGCCGGGCGCCGCGGTGGGTCGCGTGGCGTTCTCCGCCGAAGACGCCGTGGAGATGTCGGCCGACGGGCCCGTGCTGCTGGTCCGCAAAGAGACCACGCCGGACGATATTCACGGCATGGACGTTTCGAAGGGCATCCTTACCGCGATCGGCGGCAAATCGAGTCACGCCGCCGTTGTCGCGCGCGGCATGGGACGTCCCTGTGTGGTCGGCGCGGGTTCGATTCGCATCGATGAGAAAAGCAAGGTCTTCACCGCCGAAGTTGCGGGCAAGACTGTGACCGTGAAGGAAGGCGACTTCATTTCTATCGATGGCACGACGGGCGATGTTTACCTCGGGCAGGCGAAGACGATGGAACCGGACCTCACCCACGCCTGGATTGGCACCTTCATGTCCTGGACCGATGAGTTCCGCGGCAACTTCGGCGTGCGCGCCAACGCTGACATTCCGCGCGACGCGAAGGTTGCGCGTACGTTCGGCGCGGAAGGCATCGGCCTGTGCCGCACCGAGCACATGTTCTTCGCGGAAGACCGTTTGCCGCACGTGCAGGCCATGATTCTCGCGCGCGATGAGAAGACCCGCCGCAAGGCTCTCGCGAAGCTCCTGCCGATGCAACGCTCGGATTTCGCCGGGCTCTTTAAAGCGATGGACGGTTTCCCGGTCGTTATCCGCACCCTCGATCCCCCGCTGCACGAGTTCCTGCCCAAACGGGAGAACCTGATGGTGGATCTCGCGATTCTGCCCTACGCGGACATCAAGAAGAAAAAAGAGATGTCGGAGCAGTACAGCATTCCCGTGAAAGACCTGAAGAAGCAGCTTCCCGAGCTTCTGCACCGCGTGGAAGAATTGCACGAGTTCAACCCCATGCTGGGCCACCGCGGCTGCCGTCTGGGCGTCACTTATCCCGAGATCACCGAAATGCAGGCCCGCGCAATCTTCGAAGCCGCCGTTCAGGTGGCCAAGAAGGGCGTTAAGGTCATTCCCGAGGTGATGATCCCGCTGATCGGGTCCGTCGAGGAACTCGAAAATCAGAAGAAGATCGTCACCCGCGTCGCCGATGAAGTGTTCGAGAAGGCGGGTCAGAAAGTCGAGTACATGGTCGGCACGATGATCGAAATCCCGCGCGCCGCTCTCACGGCCGATCGCGTGGCTGGCTCCGCCGAGTTTTTCTCGTTCGGCACCAACGATCTCACCCAGACCACGATGGGCCTTTCGCGTGACGACTACACGAAATTCCAGAAAGACTACGAGAAGGAGAAGATCTTCAAGGCCGATCCCTTCGCCGTGCTCGATCAGGAAGGCGTGGGCAAGCTCGTCGAATTTGCGGTGAAAGCGGGACGCGGCGCGCGTAACGACCTCGAAGTCGGTATCTGCGGCGAACACGGTGGTGAGCCGAGTTCGGTCGGCTTCTGCTACAAAATCGGCATGGATTACGTCTCGTGCTCGCCGTATCGCGTGCCGATCGCGCGTCTGGCCGCGGCGCAGGCGGCAATCTCCGGCGATCAGTCGGAAGCCATGCGCACTGCGTGATCCCCGACGTCATCGAGTTCCCGGACCGCAAGGCGTGGGCGCAGTGGCTTGACCGTCACTGCGCCTCGTCTTCCGGGGTCTGGGTTCGTTTGGCGAAGAAGGATTATCAAAGCAAACTACTTTCCTACGGCGACGCTCTCGAAGAGGCGCTCGCGTACGGCTGGATCGACGCGCAGAAGCGCGGCGAAGGCGCGACCACGTGGCTGCAGCGCTTCACGCCCCGCGGACCGCGCAGCATCTGGTCGAAAATCAACTGCGGCAAAGCCGAGTCTCTGATCGAGCGCGGCTTGATGAAACCATCAGGCCTTCGCGAAGTCGAACGCGCAAAGACGGATGGCCGTTGGGAACGGGCTTACGACGGCGCAAAAACCGCAACCGTTCCGCCCGATCTGGAAGCCGCGCTGAAGGCGAGCCCCAAAGCGCGGAGTTTCTTCCAGACACTGGACGCCGCGAATCGGTACGCGATCCTATGGCGGATTCAGACCGCTAAAAAAACGGAGACACGCGCTGCGCGCATCGATAGATTCGTCGCAATGTGCGCGCGCGGCGAGAAAATCCATCCTCAGCCAAAGTAATCCGCCGGTCTGGCTCTCGAATGGCTCAGCGTTGCGACGCATTTCAGGAAACCGTCGATATGAAACGGTTTGGCCAGAAATCCCCATCCGTTCGGGATCTCGACTTTTGGACTATCGGAGCCAGAGATCAGCAGAACCCTCATGGACGGATTGAGCGTCCGGAGTTCCCGTGCGAGTTCAATCCCATTCATTGATGCCGATAAATCGATATCGGAAATCAAAAGGTCAACGGGCCGATTCATTTTGCGCGCGATGGCCAAAGCCGTATCCGGGCTCCCGGACTCGACTACTACTGCCGACGTGAGGTGCCGAAGGAGCACGGAGATGAAGTGGCGAACACCGGCTTCATCATCCACCACGAATATGACCGGTTCGCCCAGGACGAAATCGCCCGGAGTAAGGGAAGCGTACCGGCTCATTTTGTTTTCAGTTCGGACAGCAATGGGAAGCATTTTGGAGTTCTCATCAGGAATGACGCGCCTGTCAGGTCAGACGCTGTGGCGAGAATGTCAGAGAGTGTAAGTCTGCTGAGGCAAAATGGATCTCATGTCTCTAACGAGCGGTGAAATTACTCACGTCAGCGACACGGCTCTGATGGTGGCCGCGATCCGCGCCCATGAAACCGGACTCGAAGATGCATTCGTGCGCGATCCTTTTGCGGCGCGGCTGGCCGGAGAACGCGGTAAAGCCATTCTCGACGCGATGCCGCATGCCGCGATCCTGCGTTTCGGGCTTGCTCTCCGCACTCGTTTCATCGACGACTTGCTGCTGGAGGCGCTGACGAGTCATTCAATAACGACCGTGCTGAGCGTGGGCTGCGGTCTCGACACGCGCCCGTGGCGACTCGCCCTCAAGCCGAACCTGCGCTGGATCGAAGTGGACTTTGCTGACATGCTGGATTACAAGGACGGTCTGATGTCCGGCGAAACTCCCCACTGCCGCCGCGAGCGGCTCGTCGCGGACTTGAACGACCCCACGCAACGTCGCGCTCTGTACGAAGCGGCTGGTTCGGCTCCCGCGCTGATGATCACGGAAGGCTTGCTCCTGTACCTCCCCGCCGCAACGGTGGGGGCGTTGGCCGGCGAAATCGGAAATCAGAGCGGCGTCGCCCACTGGATCAGCGACATCGGAACCACTGCGTTCGCTAAGGCGCTGGGCGGCGGCGATTCAATGCAGTCCATACGTCACGTGCAGGCGCCCGACGCTCTGAAGGGCGAGGAGATTCTCGATGTTCTCCAAAGCCGCGGCTGGAGAACTGCGTCATGGCGCAGCTATATCACCGATGTCGGGTTCGCGAAGGAGCGCATCCTGCGCATGACCGGCGGTACGACGCCTCCCGCGCCACCGATTCCGCCGGACGATCCCACGGGCGTGCACCGCTTCTCGCGCGCGTAGGCCCGAATTAATTCGCGGACGGATGCTCGACGCGGTCGATCACGAGCACTGCTGGTACATTCAGGTACGGAGGACGAACCATTGGCTCTTTCGGCGAGAAATCAACTCCAGGGCACAATCGAAGATATTCAGATCGGCGACATCATGGCCCATGTCGTTGTGAAAGTCGGCGACAATCTGATCGAAAGCATCATCACCCGCAACAGCGCCGAGGAACTGAAGCTGAAAAAAGGCGACTCGGTCCGCGCGGTGATCAAATCCACCGAAGTCATGATCCAGAAGGGCTAAGCCACCTCCTGAATCCTTGTTATTTTCCGCGATACATCACGCGCCAGATCTTCCCTTTCTGGCTGTCGCTGATGTAGAGCGATCCGTCTGGTCCCTGCGCAACGCCGTCTGCGCGCGCTTCGGCCTTGCCCGGACTCATGAGCGGAGTAACTCCGGCAAACCCGTCGGCGAAGATCTCGAACTCGCCGGACGGCTTTCCATCCTTGAACGGCTGAAACGTCACGTTGTATCCGTCCATCGGCATGGGCGCGCGGTTCCACGAACCATGAAACGCAACAAACGCGCCGCCCCGGTATTTCGCGGGAAATTGCGAACCCGTGTAGAACATCAGATCGACCGGCGCCCAATGCGCGGGAAATGCCGCCACCGGCAGGTCGAACTGACTGCAACGCCCGATTGCTTTGCCGTCGCCGCCGTACTCGGGATTGAGCAGAAGCTTCTTTAAGCCATAGTCGTAGAAGCAATAGGGCCATCCGAAGTTCGAGCCCTGCGTCGCGCGGTACATCGGTTCCGCGGGTCGCTCCGCGTTCTCTTTGGCGGTGAACATGTTGCCCCACAGCGTATCCAGTTGGTCGCGGTTGTTCATCACCAGAAAGAGCGCGTTTCCGTTCCACGCGATGGCCAGCGGCTGTCGAAGCCCCGTCGCGAACCGCGTGCCGTCGGACTGTTTCTGCCCGAGTTTGCTCTCGTCGAATTTCCAGATGCCGCCCGAGTTCTCAAGCAGCGGGCAGGGGTCTGTGCCCTTCGTCATCTTGCTCCGGTCGGGAGTCTGGCAGGCGTTTGCCGGAGCCCCCACATTTACATACAGCGAGCCCTTTCCGTCGAAGGCGATCCCCTTATCCGAGTGATCACGTCCCGCCACGAGACCCGATACGACGACCTCCATCGCGCCGGTCGGCTTCAGTTGACCGGGCGTCATCTTGTAACGGATCACCGAATCCGTGCGCGCCACGTACAAATATCCGTTATGCAGCGCGACGCCCGTGCTGCTCCCGTCGCCGATCTTCTCCTTCACGTCGAAGTGCCCGTTGCCGGACGAATCGTGAAGAGCGACGACGCCGCCGCTTTGCAGCGCGACATACAAATCGCCGTTCGGAGCCACGGCCATATGCCGCGCCGTACCGAGATCGTTCGCCACCACCGTCGCGCAGAACCCGGACGGGAGTTTGATTTTTCCGTTGTCGCCGTCGCATGCAGGAGGGCCGGCAGCGAACGCCGCAGAGCTTGCGCCGATCGCGGCGCAAAGAATCAGAGTGCGTACGAGCTCAGTGAAAATCATGGGAACCCCGCAATTCTATCCTGATATGCGTCTAAGCTACGCGTTGTCCGGATACTTTCGTGTCGTACCCGCCAAGCGATTCGAGTTCGCGGCGGAATCCGGCGCGATTGAGCGTATCCAGAACGTTTTGCATCCGCGGCGAATCGAGTTGCTGCTTCCGGATCACAAGGTCGTATCGTTCGCTCACCAGCGGAATGAAATGCAGCCCGAAGATTCGCGCCGCCGCTCCCGTGGCGACGCAACAATCGGCGCTGCCTGAGAGCACCTGCCACGCTGCCGCAAGGTGCCCGGGAGCCAGCCGATCGTAGCCTTGTATTTTTCTCCAGTCAATCCCCGCCCGTTTCAGCCGTGAATCCAGCAGCACCCGGCTTCCTGAGCCCTTTTCCCGGTTTGCGATCGAAACATCTTTTCGGGCCAAATCCTCGATGCCTTGTATCTTCTTCGGGTTCCCCCTCGCCGCAAGGATTCCCTCCTCCCACACGGCGAACGAAATAACCGCCACCGAGTTTTTCGCAAACAAACGATCAATTTCCGGCAGGTTTGACTCGCCGCTCGTTTCGTCCTTGAGGTGCGTCCCCGCAACGTGCACGCTGCCCTCCTTCAACAGCGCCAGCGCCTGCGAGCTGTTCCGATGCGCCAGCACCAGTTCGATACCCGCCGCCTGCGCATGTCGCGCAAGCACCGAGATCCCGGGGTCGCATCCGGCCACCAGAATCCGGTGCGAAAAATCGTCCTCTGTGTTAAAGACCTGAACCTTCGTTTTGCGCTGCGGCCCCGGTTTTTCCGCCACCACCGCGTCCGTCGCTGGAAAGTACCAGGGCAGGGGAGACGGCGGCGTGGCGATCAGCCGCTTGTCCACGCGGCAAAGCTGGACCGGCTGCCCGCATTGCGGGGCATCGGAACCGGACAGCAGGATACTCGTCTCCGTGCGCAGGTGTGGCTCAGGTGTATCGCCTGTCAGCGCGAACAGTTCCTCCACGGTGGTTTCGAGGGTGCGGGCCAGCCGTAAAGCGAGCGCCGTGTTCGGAACATAGGCCCCCGATTCCATCGCATAGATCGTCTGGCGGCTTACCCCGATCGCCTGCGCGAGCTGCATAACCGGTATTCCCCGCTTTTTCCGCAGCTCCCCAAGCGTAGTTCTGACGTGATCGCTGTCGCCTTCCGCCATTCGTGATGTCGTCATTCTATCCGGCGCCAGTCGCCTCTCTTTTGTTGTAGCTCAAGAAAGACACTGGTATTCTTACGTGACATGAGGGTTTTTCACGCTGTTATTGCGCTCGCTGTGTCGCCGCTCCTGTGCCTCGCGCAGGTCGGACAGGCGGAACTGTTCGGAACCGTCCGGGATCCCTCCGCGCTGGCTATCAAGGGCGCGAAAGTCACAGTCGACGAGTTATCCACCGGGGCGCGATTTCAGACGAACAGCGACGACCGCGGCGATTATCATCTGCTCGGCCTTCCCTCGGGACAGTATTCGATCAGCGTGGAACAGCCCGGCTTCAAAACGTACAAGCGGACCGGAATCGCCCTTCGGCTTGCCGATCAGATTCAGATCGACGTGGATCTGCAGATCGGACAGCCCACTCAAGAGGTGAGCGTCTCTGCGGAAGCGCCCCTCCTGCAAACCGCCGCGGGTTCTGTGACGTACAACGTCGATCAAACGAAAATCGAAACCCTTCCGCTCGATGGCCGCAACTTCATCCCGTTGGTCGCCCTCTCTCCGGGAGTCGCGCTTCCCGGCGGAGGCTCTCTCCTCCCCCGAATCGACGGCAGCCGCCCTCGCACCAACGAATACATTTATGACGGCATTTCGGTCCTTCAGCCTGAGCCGGGACAGGTGGTTCTCTATCCGATCATCGACGCGATGGAGGAGTTCAAGCTAAACATCAATTCCTACTCACCGGAGTACGGGCGCTCCAACGGAGGAACCGTAATGGTAGTGGGCAAGTCAGGATCGAACGAGTTCCACGGCGATTTCTTCGAATTCATCCGCAATGAAGCTCTGAACGCCCGAAACTACTTTGCCCAGCCGGGTCCGAAGCCGGAGTTCCGCCGCAATCAGTACGGCCTCACTGCGGGAGGCCCCATCCACAAAGGCAAGACATTTTTCTTCGGCGCCTGGCAAGGTACGCGGCTCCTCACCGGCATCACTCGCTTCAGCACCGTTCCAACCGTTGCTCAGCGCAACGGCGTCTTCACCACCACGATCTACGATCCCGCCACAAGCCCGCGCACGCCCTTCCCGTCTAACACCGTTCCCATGAGCCGGTGGGATTCCATCGCTCAGGAAGTCCTGCAACACTATCCCGTGCCAAACCTCCCCGGCGCAGCTAACAATTTCGTTCGGACGGCAGTCGAGCCCGACAGCCAGGATCAGTTCGACACTCGTCTCGATCACTACTTCAGCGACAAGCACCGCGTCTTTGCGCGCTACTCCTGGTTCCGCGATGACGATAATCCCGTTACGCCTCTTCCCGACGGTAGTGGTTCGCTCACCACTGGCGTAATCGGCCACGCAATCACACGCGGCGACAGCGTCGCCTCTGAGTATGACTGGACCTTGTCTCCCTCCATGCTCAATCAGGCGCGCTTCGGCTGGTCGCGTCGAAATGTAAATCAGTCATCGCTCCAGAACGGGGACATTACGGTGCCCGGAGTGCCGCCGAACTCATTTGATTCCACGCTGCCGATCTTCACGGTAACCGGTTACCAGCAGATCGGGCCCACTACCGCGGCGAATTCGCTCTTCACTACATCCGTCACGGAATACATGGACACGTTCTCTTGGGTTCATGGCCGCCACACCGTCAAATTCGGAACCGATATCCGCCGTGAGGCGATGGACATCGTGAATCCGGCCAATCCTACGGGTTCTTACGCCTTCACCACGACCGGAAGCAATTCATCGACCGGCACGTCCGGCAACGCTCTCGCGTCCCTTTTGCTCGGGCAGGTCAATGCGTTCAGCATCGACATCCAAAACAATGTCCTCCAGCCCCGCGCGCACGTTGCGGAATTCTTCATTGGTGACGACTGGAAAGTCACGGATCGTCTTTACCTGAACATCGGCACGCGCTACACCCTGAACTTTCCCTCCACCGAGGTTCACAATCAGACGGCCATCTTCAACCTGAACACGCAAGTGCTCGACTATCCGCACACCGGCCGCGAACTCGACTGCTGCGATTTCGGCCCGCGAGTCGGCGTCGCTTATCGGCTGAGCAATTCGTGGGTTGTTCGCTCCGGCTACGGCATCGTCTGGTTCGAACAGACCGGCATCACCACGCCGTTTACTCTCCCGCAGTTCCCGTTCGTCCAGACCATCGGCCAGCTGTCACAGGACAACATCAACGCGGCGTTTGCTCTCGCGCATGGACCTACCGTTCAGGTCGTATCTCCAACCAATCCCAACGCGGGCCTGGGACAGGGTGTCTTCGGCGTTCAGCGCGACTCCGGTTCCGGTTACTCCCAGCAATGGAACTTCACGCTCCAGAAAACCTTCGGCAATGACTGGAATGTCGAAGCCGGCTATCTCGGCTCGAAGAACACGCATCTCGGCCTGCCCGAATGGAACCTGAACCAACTGCCGGTAGCGGATCTTTCGATGGGCGCCGCGCTCCTCGCGAAGGTGCCGAATCCTTATTACGGCCAGATTCCGCCGTCTTCATCGCTCGGGCAACCCACCATTGCTGCGCAGCAACTCCTGCGCGCCTATCCCCGGTTTACCAACGTCGCGATGTTTCGCGACAACGTGGCGGACTCCAGCTATAACGCGCTGCAACTCAAGCTGGAAAAACGCTTGTCCCATGGCCTGACGATGACGTTCGCGTATACCTTTTCAAAGCTGATCGACGACGCGTCGACTTACTTCTCGCAGACGATCTTCACGGGCCCCACTCTGACTACCATCGGCGCCGCCGATGCCTTCAATCGCAGTCTGGAGCGGGACGTTTCGAGTGGTGATATCCCGAGCGTGTTCTCCGCCGGATGGATCTATAACGTTCCCCGAATCTGGAAGATCTCCGGTTGGCAGATAGGCGGCCTCGTGCGCGTCCAGGCGGGTGACGCCGTTCCCATCTCGCAGGCGACCAACTTCAACTCCGCGTTTGGATTCGCGCTCCAGCGGCCGAATCGCATCAGCAATCCCAATGTGATCGCCCAGCGCTCGGCATCGGAGTGGTTCAACACCGCCGCATTTACGATGGCGCCTCAATTTACCATTGGCAACAGTTCGCGCAATCCCATCCGCGGGCCGGGCTTGCAGAACGCCGACGTCATGATCGGCAAGACCTTCCGCATCACCGAGAGAGTCGGCTTCGAGTTCCGCGCGGAGGCATTCAACGTAAGCAACACCCCGCCCCTGAACGACCCGAACGCCTCCTTTGGTTCCGCCGCTTTCGGCACTATCACAAGCGCGGGCAATCCCCGGGACTTCGAATTCGTAGGGAAGATTCACTACTGAGGCCTAAGGCGCCACGTCAGCGGCGCCTTAAGCTGCCTGCTTAGCCGCGTGAGGGGTAAGATCCGACGAGCGCGATGATAAAGCTAACGGCCAGTGATGGTGATCGGATCCCGACCGGTAGGCTGCCGCCCGCAGACCCTGTCGGGGCCGTAGTCGTGTTGGCTTTCGCCGGCGCTGTGTAGGTGTTGAAGGTATCGTGGCCCTTGCCCGACGTCACAGCGAGAACATTGCCCTGCGGCGAACTCTGATCTCCGTTGTTGGAGCATGCGATGATGGTGTGATTGTGCGACGGCATCTGCTGCGCGGTCAGTGTCGTCGTTTCATTGCCAACCTGTTCGCCGAGCAGGAAGTTCGAAAGTCCTTGTCCTTGCCCCTGGTTGATCGGGCAGCGTCCCCGGAGGTCGGGCAGCGCGAAATCCTGCACTCCATTTCCTCCGTAGGTCGTTCCGAGAACGGAGAAGAGCGCAGTATTCTGCGCAATGGGCAGGAGCTGGCCATTGCAAAGAGCCCAGCCCTGAGGCGCGAAATTTCCGGCGAACATTCGAATTTCGCCGATAAACGGATCTGGCATCTGTATATTTTTATCCTTCCTTTTTTGGTACTACGCATGGAATCCGGAGCCTTTGACGCCGGACACCAATGCCGATCGTACACTTGATAGCAACGCGCCGCGAGTAGTTTTTGAATTCGTTGTCGCCTTTGACTTCCGTCAGGCGCGTCCCTGATAAAGGTAGGTCGGTTTGCGGTGATCGACGCCCATCAGCCGCAGGATGGTCGCGTCGACATCACGGGCATCTACGCGCATCTCGGCTGGCCGCACGCCGAACTCGTCCGTAGCTCCGAAAACGCGCCCGCCCTTGACACCGTCCCCCGCCATCCACGTCGAGAACCCATTAAGGATGATGGGTCCCTTCCGTTGTCGCCCCGCGACAACGGCGTTCGTCCGAATTCTCCGCTCCAGATGACAAGTATCGAATCCAAAAGTCCGTGGCTCTTCTGCCCCACGTTGGTACCCGAAATCAGTTCTGCAAAACGAACTCCCCGCTCCACCAGCCGGCGGGCCAGCAGGCATTTGCGGCCGAAATCATCGGTCGTGCCCTCCCCGATACCGTAAAAGCTTTTTGGCCGCCTCGGTTTCTTTCGTAATGTCAACGGCTTCGGGCGCTGAACTCTGCATTCGCCACGGCAGCTCATAAGAGGCAATGCGGGCTTCGACCGTTTTCGGGATCCTTCTCGCGCGCCGCGGGAGTCTGGTTGGAACTGCGCTGATACGCTTCCGATGTTATGATCAAGCTCCCCGCGACTTCGAATTCGTGGGAAAACCGCACTACCGAGTTGGGCAAAGCGCGGGTTTGATGTCCACGACGGGTGTGCCGTCGATCGCTTCGATGGGAGCGACTTTAATCCGGCCCCTTTCGATTTCCAATATGGTTACCGGGTGCAGTCCGATCGGATTCGGACGGTCGGGCGAGCGCGTCGCGAAAACGCCGGTGAGAGGGCTATTCGGGTTGCCGCGCGGATGGACCTTCAGGACATCACGCTTCGATTCGTGAAGCCACGTCAGGACGATGATTTCGTCGCCCACTGCGAGTCGTTCGAGAGCGGGGGCTGCGAACTCCTGGATTTCAAGCCATGCTTCCGGAGCGCCTTCCGAACCTTGTCTCGGTGCGCCTTTTCTGCTCGTGAGAGTCGAACGAATCACACCGACCGGCTGGAGTTCGAACGTCGTCAGGCTACTGGCGGTTCGAGGTGATTGACTCAATTGACCCTCCGTCCGAGAATTGTCGCGCATGAAGGCTGGACTCTGGATTGCCCGACAATGAACAGACCGGAGGAAGTCGACGAAAATGAACCCCTCTGCATTTCTTCTTTTGAATATGGCATTGGCCTTTTACAACATCGGCACGATCTGGGCGCACGAAGTGGATATATTTCGCTCCTGGAAGTTCGTCTGCCCCAGCTCTTTTCGTCAGATACAGAGCGTCCACTGGCGGAAGCTGCCCTATTGGATCTTTCTGCCCCTGGGGCTCGCGCTGATCGGCTCAATCATCTTGATCTGGTATCAGCCCTCCCGTTCGCCTAAATGGGCGGCTGGGTTGGCTCTTGGTTTTCAAATGGCATCCCACGTTCTCACCGCACTGCTCTGGGGGAGATGGCAGGCGAAACTCAGCAAGGACCCGCTCGGCCCCGAAAGCCCCTACCTCACAAAAATCCTTTCCACACATTGGGTGCGCACGCTGCTGATCAACGCGTACGGGTTCACCCTTCTCTGTTGGGCATTGATGAGCGTTGCGTAGTAGGCGCAGTCGTTTTTACGGCATCCTCGCTCCCAAAGACCGCCTGATCAAAACTTTCTTGTTTTCCGCCTAACCGGCGCAAATTTCCGTCGTCCCATAATCAGACCGTCTATGGGAACGGAAAAAAACCGAACCGATCTCCTGCCCGGCACGCTGGACATGCTGGTTCTGAAAATCCTGCTGCGCGGCCACCTTCACGGGTATGCCATTGCGCAGTTGATTCAGCAACTGTCCGACGACCTGCTCCGTGTGGAAGAAGGCTCTCTGTATCCCGCTCTTCAGCGCCTGGAACTGAACGGCTGGATCGAAGGCGAATGGGGCATGTCAGCCAACAACCGGCGCGCTCGGTTTTACAAGCTGACGCCCGACGGTCGTAAGCATCTCGCGGCAGAGTCCGCCCGTTACCGCCAGGTCACCGGAGCCGTGGCCCGCATCATGGGGTTCGCATGATCGCCGGTTCGCGATGGAAGCGTTTTCGGCGCCGCCTGCGCTATTGGCTAAACCACAGCGAAAGAAGCCGCCTGCTGTGGGAGGAGATGGAATTCCACGTCGAATCGATGGTCGACGACCTCACCGCACACGGCATATCCCAAGATGACGCCCGCGCCGCGGCTCACCGAAAGTTTGGAAACATGACTCAACAATCCGAAGACGCTCGTTCCACCTGGATCGCCAGATGGCTGGCCGACCTTGCGCAGGATCTGCGCTATTCCTTTCGCGGCATGCGGCGCGACGCCGGGTTTACCGCGTTTACGATTCTCATCGCAGGTCTCGGTATCGGAGCCAGTTCGATGGTTTTCAGTGTGGTCAATGCCATGCTGCTGCGCCCGCTTCCGTTCCGCGATCCCGCAAGGCTGGTATGGATCACTAACGGCGATGACTTTACCAGCACGCAAACGGAACACTATTCGGACCTCCGGCAACTGAACCGATCTTTCTCCGATCTGGCCGCCTGGTCCGGGTTCTACCGGGCAGGCGACAAAGAACTGACGGGGAGCGGCGAACCGGAGCGAATCACGAGTGTTCCCGTGACCGGAAACCTCTTTGCGGTGCTGGGTGTCGAACCCGTAATCGGAAGATCGTTCAGCAAAGAGGAGTGCGAAGGGCAGTATTCCGCTCCGCCAGCCACCGTGCTGAGCTACAGCTTTTGGCGGCGCCGGTTTGCGGCCGAACCAGGCATCGTCGGCCGCAGCCTGATGTTAAACAACCATCCTGTGACCGTGGTGGGCGTGCTGCCTGAATCCTTCGATTTCGCGAGCATCTTTGCTCCTGGCATCCCGGTCGACGTCTTTATTCCCTGGCCGCTGGCTGACCCACGAAAACCCAGAGGAAACACGCTAAAGCTAGTGGGAAGACTGAAGCCAGGCGCAACCGTGGAAAGCGCGAAGGCTGAGTTTGCGCTGCTGGGGAAGCAACTGGTGAGCCAGCACCCCGAGCGCAACAATCTCGATCCCAGGCTGGCGCTCCTGTCCACGCACGTGAGCGGACAGATGCGGTCGGCTTTGTTTGTGCTTGCGTGCGCGGTGGGCGTCGTGATGTTGATCGTGTGCGCGAACCTCTCGAGTCTGCAGTTGGCGAGGTTAGGCCGGAGGCACAAGGAAATGACGATGCGGACCGCGCTGGGAGCGGGCCGTTCGCGGCTCTTGCGGCAGATGCTTACGGAGAGCGTCGCGCTCTCGTGTTGCGGCGCCGTGCTGGGAGTGATCATCGCCGTGGCTGGCGCGCGCGCTCTGTCGCACTCCCAGGCGTTCAACCTGCCGTTGCTCGAAAGCGTTCGGATCGACGGGAGCGCGCTCGTCTTCACGTTGATCGCAGCAGTCTGTTCCGGAGTCCTCTTCGGCCTTTTGCCGGCGTTCCGGGTCACAGCGCTTTCCCTTCTGGACGGGTTGCAGGACTCCAGCCGCGGGTCGACCGGCGGCAAAGGGCATGGCTGGATCCGTGAGGGACTCGTAATCTCCGAACTCGCCTTTGCCTGCATACTACTGGTCGGAGCGGGGCTCCTGATCCGAAGTTTTGTTCGCGTTCTCGACGTGAACCTGGGATTTCAACCCGAGCGCGCGGCCGCGCTGCGGATTGACCCGAGTTTCCGGATATCGAGTCAGGAGCAGCAGAACTCTTTTATCGATGATGCGCTGAACCGCGTCCGCTCTGTCCCGGGCATTCTGGCGGCTGGGATTACCGACGTTCTGCCGTTGCGCGACGATCGGGCGTGGGGCGTCTCCGGCGTGGGACAGGTTTACCCGAGAGGCCACATGCCGGAGGCATACATTCGTGTTGTCAGCGACGGTTACTTCGCGGCGGCGGGAATTCCGTTACGGATGGGCAGGACGTTCACCGAGCGGGATCGCGCATCGAGCGAGCGCGTCGTGGTGGTCAACGAAACCTTCGCCCGGACTCTGTGGCCGGGGCAGAACCCGTTGAATCAAATGATCACCACGGACCGCGGCAGGCGGGTTGTGGGCGTGGTCGCCGACGTGCGGCATACCGCTCTGGAGGCGGCTGGCGGGTCGGAGATGTATCTGCCGATGCGGCAGACCGGAGACTACGCCGCCATGCAACTGGTGGTGCGAACCGCGCTCCCGCCCGAGAGTCTGGCGGCAGGGATTCGAACAGCTCTCCGGCCGGTTGATCCGAATCTGCCGGTCCGCGACTTTGTGACCTTCCAGGACCTCGTTGACAAAGCGGTCTCCCCACGGCGGTTTCTGGTACTGCTACTGGCCGGATTCGCTGCGTTCGCTTTGATTCTCGCTTCTCTGGGAATCTACGCCGTGATCTCCTTTTCGGTGAATCAGCGAGTGCAGGAAATCGGAATTCGGATGGCGCTCGGCGCTTCGGCGAGCGATCTGCAGGGTCGCATTGTTCTGCGCACCCTGGGGCTGGCCGCGTTGGGGCTCGGCGCGGGATTGATCGCGTCGCGAGTGCTCGCGCGCGCCATGGGCAGCCTGTTGTTCGGCATAACATCAGGCGATCCCGCAACGTTTGTGGGGATGGGAACGCTCTTGATCGCGGTCGCGGCCATCGCTGGATACCTCCCGGCCCGGCGGGCATCACGCATCGATCCAATGACTGCGTTGCGATCGAACTAGACTTGAGCGCGGGTTGCGCCGTTTCCGCGAAGAATTCGGTCCTGGCCGCCGCGCGGGAACCACGAGACAATCGCGGGGGCTGGCGCCCGTGGGCAGTCGCGACGGGGAACTCGACAAGCCAGCCGTTTCCCCTCGTCTGTTCCCAGACGCCGTATCGTGAATCGGTAACAGCCCGTTTCGGTGTGGATTCTTGCGCTCATGGTTACCTCCCTGAACTCGCTCGAAGGCAAGAAATGGGGAAGCGAAGGACGATGATATCGGGGGTGTCCGCGGGGCTCAAGAGATTCCAGGATGCGCTGACGGGGTCACAGAGGGCGCGAGCGACGGACCCACCAGCCATCGCCCGCTCACTCAGAGGAGGCGATCAGGGCTGCGCTTCCTAGCCCACGTTGAACGGCGTTTCCGTAGCCCGCCGGAAGCGTTTGAATCCCGCGGTTGTGACGACGTCGCCCTCCTGCGATCGCGAACACAGCGTGCATGCTAACTCGAGAACGAATTGAACAGGCGTCCCGCGGGATTGAGGTTGTCTTTGAGAACCCTTTCTGCCCGGGCCTAGTGCGCGGTGAATGACTGGCACGAAACGTTGGGGTGCCAGTTCACGAACGCGCCCTGAGGATTCGATTTCCAGGCCCAGACGTGCAGCGTGTAGAACGCGGGAAGGTTAAAGCGATTGGGACTGGTGAATAAGTGGAAGGCCTGTCCCAGGAGTTGCGGCGGCGCCGTATGGTTCGCATTCCACGCATCGGCGAAGACGAGGAAGTCAGCGCCGATCAGCCGCTTGGTTCCGTCCGGGTTCGGTTCGTAGATCACGATCTGCGGACGCATCGGGTCGAGAACGCCGCTGTTTAATATGTCAGCATTCAGATAATGGAGACCCATGGCGCCGAAGTCATCGCCAGAGACGCAGCCGAACACAAGAGCATATCCTGCGGCTTCAGCGACTGCGACGTCCTGGAAGCGCGCGGTCGCTTGGCGAACCATTTGGACAAGCGTGTCGGCGCCGCTCTGGTCAGCCAGCGCGGTATCGTTCTGTTGAGCGGACGACTGCATGTGCGTGTGGGCGTCCTGCGCGAAAGCGGTCGAAGAGCAGGCCGCAGCCAGCGCCAGTGCGGTGACGGAATACTGCAATTTCGCCGCGAATCCGTTGAGTTTCAGTTGCATCGTTTCCTATCCTTTGCTTGATTGATCAGGGGCTCCCTTTTGGCAAAGGGATGCTTCCTCAGAGGCGCCGTCGGGGTTCCCGTAAGAGAACGGTCGAAGGCTCTCTGTCTTTACCTGCGGATTTGCGCTCGGGATTTATCTGGGAAAGTTGAATTCGAATCGTTACGAACGGTCAGATGCGTGACGGCTCTCGAGCCGATGCTGGCGCCGTTGCGATGATACGATTGCTCGATTGCATGCCTCCTTCCACCGGGCGGGCAGTTGACATCGCAGAACTGCTCGACGGCGGTTCGTGGTCCACTTATCAGAAGCTGTTGATCGCGCTTGCGGCGCTTGCGATCATCTTCGATGGGTTTGACATTCAGATCCTGGGCTTCGCTATTCCGTCGCTGATCCGCGAATGGCATGTCGCCCGAGCCGAATTCGGTCCTGTGCTCGCGGTAGGGCTTGCCGGAATGGCGCTCGGCGGGGTGGTAGCGGGACAGTGCGGTGATCGCTGGGGCCGCCGCACGGCGCTTATCGCGTCCGTAACTGTTTTCGGACTTGCCACTATCGCGACCGCATTCGTTCATGGATTTGCGGGACTCACCGCTTTACGTTTTCTCACCGGCATGGGTACGGGGGGCGCGGTACCCAATGCGAGCGCGCTCGCCGCGGAGTTTGCGCCGCGACGGTGGCGGCCAACGGCGGTCAAGCTGACTGTCGTGTGCGTGCCGCTTGGGGGCATGCTCGGCGGCGTGCTGGCGGCGTGGGCGCTGCCGAAGTTCGGATGGCGAGGGCTGTATGCGATCGGTGGGGCTCTGCCATTGTTGTTAGCGGGGACTCTTTGGGCGTTTCTGGCGGAATCCCCCCGCTTTCTCGCGCGGCGGCCATCGCGTTGGGGACACCTGGCGCGGCTGCTCGGGCGCATGGGTCATACAGGGCTGGCGGACGCGCAGTTTGAAGACCGGGCCGAGCCCGGAAGCTCAAAGCGGGCTTCGCTGCGCGCATTATTCGCGCCGGAGTTCGCACGCGATACCGCCGGTCTCTGGCTGGCCTTTTTCTTTTCCCTGGGATCCATTTATTTGGTGTTCGGATGGCTGCCGGAAATGCTGAGATCGCACGGGCTTGACGTCGCCACGTCCAGCACGGGGCTGGCTCTATATAATTTCGGTGGCGTGGTCGGCGTTTTTGTGTGGGCCGCGCTCATGGCTCACTTCGGATCGCGGGGACCGCTGCTGCTCGGCGCTTTAGCTTCCGTCGGAAGCGCGCTCGCGCTGCTCGCCGTTCCCGTTCAGGCGAGCGGCGATCACATCGCTCTAATGGCGTGTCTCGGGATGAACGGCCTGATCGCGAACGCGATTCAGACATCCATGTACGGGCTCGCTGCGCATGTTTATCCGACGGGCGTGCGGGCCACCGGCGTGGCATATGCGGCGACGCTGGGGCGAATCGGCGGACTGGTCAGTTCGCTGGTCGGAGCAGCTTTTATTCAGGGTCAGGGCAGAGCCTACTGGTACGCGCTCGCGATTTCGATGGTGTTCACGTTTGCGGGACTGGCGTGGATACGCCATCACTACCCGGCAATCCGGAAACTCCGCTGATTCGCCGGGGCTTCAGATCTCCAGGATGACGGGCATGATCATGGGGCGCCGCTGCGTCTCCTTATTAATAAAGCGCTTCAGGTCGGCGCGGATTTTCTCCTTAATCAGACCGATGTCGCCCTTCTCTTCGTTACTCGAAGACTCGAGGGTGCGGCTGACGGCTTCGCGGGCGGAACGCATGAATTCGACATCGCTGTCGAGCGCAAAGCCGCGGCTGACGAGTTCGGGCGAAGACTCGATACGCCCGGTGTGCTTGTTGATGGCGATAATCGGCAGCACAATACCGTCCTCGGAGATTACGCGACGGTCCCGGATCACCATATCGCCGACGACTTCCCCCACCGCGCCCGAATCGATGCAGACGCGGCCGACGGTGACGCGGCCGTTGCGCCGCGCGCCCTTGTCATCGAATTCGAGAACGTCTCCGGTTTCGAGGATGAACGTTTCTTCGAGCCCGATGCCGTGCAGGTGCGCGGCAAGGCGCACATGCTTGGAAAGCTGCCGGTATTCGCCGTGGATCGGCACGAAGTATCGGGGCCGCACAAGGTTGAGAACCAGGCGAAGCTCTTCCATCGACCCGTGACCGGAAACGTGGAGCGGCGGATTCATGCTGCCGTACATCACGTCCGCCCCGCGCTTCGAGATGTGGTCGATCATGCGAAAAATCGTTTTCTCGTTCCCCGGGATAATGCGCGAACTTAAAACAACCGTGTCGCCGGGATGAATCGAGATGTGCTTGTGGTTGTCGACCGCAACGCGGGCGAGCGCGGACATAGGCTCGCCCTGCGTGCCGGAGATGAGAACGGTGACGCGCGAGGCCTTGGCATCCATGGCGTCCTGCGGGCGGATGAGCACGCCGTCGGGAATTTCGAGCAGTCCATGACGGTGGGCAATTTCGGTGACAGACACCATACTCCGTCCCACCAGCGCGACTTTTCTGCCGAATTCCGCGGATAAATCGAGAATTTGCTGTAAACGGTGAATCGACGAACTGAAGCAGGAGACAAAAAGGCGGTTTTCGGCCCGGTTGAACACGTCCTCAAGCCGGGGACGGACGGCGCGCTCGGAGTCGGAATAACCCGGACGGTCGGCGTTGGTGGAGTCGGAGAGGAGAAGCAGTACGCCGCGTTTCCCATAGTCGGCGAGCGTGTGGAGGTCGAAAAGCTCGTTGTCGGTAGGGGTGGGATCGACCTTGAAGTCGCCGGTATGAATGACGACGCCTACCGGGGTCGTTATGGCCAGCGCGACAGCGCTGACGATTGAGTGGGTTACGTGGATAAACTCGACCTTGAACGGTCCGATTTCCAGGAGATCGCGCGGCTTGGCAGGCTTGAGCGTGACTCCGGCAACGTCGTATTCCTCAAGGCGCCGCTCGACGAGGGACAGCGTGAAAGGGGTGCCATAAACAGGGACTTCGAACTCATCGAGAAAGAAAGCCACCGCGCCGATATGGTCCTCGTGCCCGTGCGTGAGCAGCAGGGCGCGGACGTTGGCGCGGTTTTCCTTCAGGAAGGTCAGATCCGGCGTGACGATGTCAACGCCCAGGAGTTCGCTCTCCGGGAACATCATCCCGGCGTCGATCACAATGATGTCGTCCCCGTAGCGCAGCGCCATCATGTGCATCCCGAATTCGCCGAGCCCACCCAGCGGGATGACCTGTAACTTTTTGTCCTGCATTCGTTTTAGAGGTAACTCAGATTCTACCGCCGCGACTCAGCGCGGCGCGGAAACATCCAAGCCAGCATGTCTCAAAGTCATCTGAATGATCTGATCGCCCGGCGCTGGAGCCCGCGGGAGTTCCTCGACAAGCCGATCGAGCCGGAAAAGCTGCGCAGCCTGTTCGAGGCCGCTCGCTGGGCGGCGTCCAGCTTCAACGAGCAGCCCTGGAGGTTCGTTGTGGCTACAAAGGATCACCCGGCCGAATTCGAGCGCGTCTTGAGCACGCTGGCGCCGAAGAACCAGCTTTGGGCGAAGACCGCTTGGGCGCTGGGTATTTCCGCGGCCAGGAAGACATTTACGCATAGCGGGGCGCCAAATCGCTTTGGAATTCACGACGCAGGCGCGGCGCTCGCCAACCTCATGCTGCAGGCGGTTTCTGTGGGGTTATACGCCCACGGGATGGCTGGGTTTGACGCGGAGAAGGCGCGGGCCGAGTTCGGAATTCCGCTCGATTTCGAGGTGGGCGCGGCGTTCGCGATCGGCTATATCGCTCCGGGAACGCCGCCACCCGCCACGCGCACGCGACGGCCGCTCGAGGAAACAGTGTTCGGAACGAAGTTCGGCGAACAGTTGAATTGGGCCTGAAAAAACGAAGCCCACCTTTTGGGTGGGCTTCGGCTCGCCCACTAAATGTGGACGACTTTCGATGGGAGAATCATTTTCGACGGCTTCGCAACCGCCAAAAACTTTAGTGATTGGATCTTAAGGTTTCGGGAGTTCCTTCGTCAAGGGAAAAACCGGAACGAAATTGTTCACAGGATAACGCACTGAAAATGATGGTTTTGGAAATCCTGTGAATAAGCTGTTCAAAAACCCGCGGTTTTGTAGTAGCACGCCAATTCGGGCGGTTCCGGAGTGCGCAATCGGAACGAATCAAAGCCTTTGCGTGCCCGGAACGCGATCAGGGGCGGCCGGAGAGGTGGAGCGAGATCATGTTGTCGCCCTCGCCGGAGGCTCCCGCGCGCTGAAAAAGGACTCGAATGCCCCCGACAACGATCCCGGAGAGGATGCAGAATGCAGCGAGAATCAGACAGAGCAGGAAGATGTTCAGCATGAGGGTACCTGCGTTGTCATGCCGGTTCGGCAACGGGGCTTCCGGAACGGTGACGGTGGCTTGGTAGCGAACTCCGGACAGAAGACGTTCCGCCTCATCCGGACTGGCGGGGTTTAGTACTACCGCAACTAACGGACCTGATCTCTTGGAGACCGTGTTCGCGGTTTTCTGGAAGGCAGCGTAGCGGTCACGCGCCATTTCCATAGTCGGGTAATTGAAGACTACCAGCGTCGTTTCTTTACCTTTACTGCCGTAGGAGGCGAGGGCGCCTTCCGCATTGAAATGGAAGCCCACCGTACTGGGCGGAATCCCGGGTGCATAACGCAACAGGCTGGCCGGTCCGACGATATAGCGCTCCGAGTTGGGAACAAACCCTACGGGCAGGTATTTGGGCAGCGTCGGGAGTGGCGAATGCTCGTACTTCGGAACGGTTGCGACGACATGACTTAGTTCTTCAGGTTTTATGTTGTATCCCTTGAAAAGAAAGAGATAATTCCCTGCGGCCACAATCTGACCCGCATCATTCTGGGCCGCGAGTCCCATGAGCGGAGCGGGTTTTGCATCGACTGGGCGGAGGTCCTCGAACGCGGCCATCGCGCCGGTGGCATCGGCGAAGCGCCACGCGCTGATCGCGAATTTGCGGTCGCCATCGGCGTAGGGCGAGGTTTCGGCATCCTGGAGCCCGTATTCCCTCCAGACCTTTTGGTCGGGTGTAACGGCGGGACCGGGTTCGCCGCGTTTCCAGGAGCCAATCGTGTCCGGAAGGATCGCCGCGCCGGCCAATCGCACAGCGATGGCGGCGGCGAGGAGGAATTTAAACCGCATTCTCCTATTGTGACGCGCTGGCGCGCGATTGCGATCCGTAATCGCGGTCCAATCAGAGCCCGATTTCGTTGACGTTGCCCGAAATACCGGATAGCGTGGATAAGATACGCTGGGGGCGAGCCGAAAAAAGCAGCAGAAATGAAACGGTTTGTGTTAGTTTTGTTTTTGTTGCGGACTTCGGCGGCTCTCGCCGGAATGCTCCGCGTGGAGACGAGCGCCGACGCGATGGGGTCGACTTTTTCGCTCGTTCTGTACGGCGAAGACCGCCGAAAGATGGAAGCGGCGTCGAATGAAGTTTTCGACGAGGTGCGGCGGCTCGACAACCTGCTCTCCCATTACAAGCCGGACAGCGAGTGGAGCAAGGTGAACCGCGAAGCGGCGGATCACCCGGTCCGGGTTTCAAAGGAGCTGTTCGAACTGCTGGAGACCTGCGTAAGGTACAGCGACCAGAGTGAGGGGACTTTCGACATTACTGTCGGGCCGTTGATGAAACTCTGGGGATTTTTTGGGCCGGAGAATGCCGGCCACGCGCCGAGGCCCGGGGAGATCGCCGAAGCGAAGAAGCGCATGGGCTATCAGAATATCGTGCTGGATGAGTCGAACGAAACCGTGGCGTTCGCGAAGAGAGGTATCGAACTCGATCCCGGTGGCGTCGGCAAGGGTTACGCGGTGGATCGGGCGGCGGAAATTCTACGGAAGGACGAAATCAGCTCCGCGCTCGTATCGGGAGGGGGCAGCAGCATTTATGCCATCGGCGCGCCGCCCGGCGAAAAGGGCTGGACGGTTCGGATTGAAGATCCGGTGAACCCGCGCGAGACCGCCGCCGTAGCCACATTGAAAGATGAATCGCTTTCGACTTCCGGCACATCCCAAAAATTTTTCGTGGCCGAAGGCCAAACCTGGAGCCACATTATGGATCCGCGAACGGGGTATCCCGCGCGCGGGACATTGGCGGTCTCGGTGATCGCGCCTCGCACTCTGGACAGCGAGGTCTGGGCGAAGCCGTACTTTATTCAGGGCCGCCAATGGGCCATTGACCATAAACCCCGCGATTTTCGGGTTTTTTTCTGCGAAGAAATAAAAGATAAGGTGAAGCAACCATGCGCATGGCTCCCATAACGAGTCGTTTCCTCGATGCCTGCAGACGCCGGCCTACGGAT
>Ga0126381_100000062_pt1 | contig 125492 bp, 130 predicted proteins | sample PanSoiMetPlot_28_FD_96465 | JGI IMG/M metagenome (GOLD analysis project Ga0126381, IMG submission 96465) | Tropical forest soil microbial communities from Panama - MetaG Plot_28 | ecosystem: Environmental > Terrestrial > Soil > Tropical forest > Bulk soil | place: Panama | collected 2016-02-17 | reverse complement strand
GCATGTCCACAGCGCCTTCCCGCACCTCAATCTGCCGCACGAGACGTATTGAGCACGGGAGGGAAGGCGGCGCTGTCGGCCACGTATGATATAGAAGTCGAAATGTCCGCTTCCGCTGTCGATAATCCGATCCTGAAGCGCTTTCGCGCTGCGCTAGACGAGATTTATAGCGACCGCATCGAGCGAGTGGTGCTGTTCGGCTCGCGAGCGCGTGGTGATGCGCGCGCGAATTCCGATTACGATGTAGCGGTATTTTTGACAGGCTTGACCGATCGCTGGCAGGAGATCGACCGCATCGTCCCGGTGGTTACCGACATCCTCTACGAAGACGGCGCATTTATCCATGCCATGCCCTATCGCGCGGGCGCCTATTACGATCGCACCTCGCAGATGCGGGAAATTCGCCGCGAAGGCATCAATCTTTGACGCATGATGCGAAGGACCGTCTCGACAAAGCCAATCAGGCAGCTGTTGACCCGAGGCGCAGCGCGCTCAGGCCGGATGGGCGCGATCAGGCGGCGAGGGCCTCGGCCTGCTGGAGGAAGCGGCGGTTGGGGGCGCTACGCGGGCGGGCGGCGAGGCGTTCATTTGCCAATGACAACGCGATGTCACGATGGCCGGCGCGGATCGCCGCCTCGTTCAAGGTCCAGTTCACGACATCGCGCTGCGCGTAGCTGCCGCCGATCTGCCATAGGTCGAAGCGCACCGGTAGCAGCATTTCCGCGGCCTCGGCCCAGGCGCCGCGGTGGAAAGCGGTGAGACCCTCGACGATCGGGATGCCGACGGTCCGGTAAAGGCCGGCGGCTTCGGCGCCGCTCGCCGCCGTCTCGCGCATCCACGCCAGGCGACGCTCTAGCAGTGATTGCTGGCCCGAGCGCAGCTCAGCCATTGCAGCGTGGATATCGGCGAAGACGAGGCATTTGCCGTCGGCGTGGCCTTGCCACAATTCCGCCTGTACCTCCCAGCGGTCGCCGATGTCGCAACCCAATGTGTTGAGGCGCCAGAGCAGCGCCGTGGCGTTGGTCAGGCTCAACGCCAGCGGGCGCTGCGTCGCGCGGATCGGGCCGTCATAGAGCGCGAGCGCGGTGTCGTATTGCCCGAGCTCAAGGTGGAAGAGCGCCTTGTGCCACCAGATATGGACCTGGTTCATATGCTCGGGGGTCGACCACAGAGGCTCGCGCGCCGCCATCCATCCGAGCCCATCTTCTGGGCGCCCGGTCATCTCCATCACATGCGCGACAGTGTGGTGCGGCCAGAAACTCAGCGGTTCGAGCTCAGCAGCAGCGCGCGACTCGTCTTCGGCGAGCGCGTAGTCGCCCGCTTCCTCAGCCCCGAAGGCATGGAAGGCGAGCAGCGTCGCATAGCCCGACCGGTCCTTGGGCCAAAAGGGCAGGGCCCGCGCCGAGCGATCGCGAACGCAGTGGAAACGTCCGAGAAACCCGTCCATCAGCGCCGCGGCCTGATGCGCAACGAGGTCGAACGGATAGTGCATCAGATGGCGGTCGAGCACCGCGACGGCCGCGGCCCTGGCGCCTTGTACGACATGGGCGAGCGCCGTGAGGTGCGCCTGCTCGCGCTCGTTCAATCCCAGCGGGCGGGTGGTTTCGACCAACCCCGCGGCCTTTGTGATCAGGCCGGGGTCATTGGCGATGGCGAAGACCCAGGCTTTTGCGAGATGCGCCATCGCGAAACCGGGGGCGGCCTCACGCGCTTCGTCGAACAAGCCGACCGCGTCGCCATGGACGAGGTTGAACGCCCGGACGGCCCGATCATAGGCGGCGGCCGCCGCTTCCGTCGCGCCGGAGAGATGATGCCCCTGCGCGTCCCGGATCATCTCGGCCATTACGCTGGGCGTTGACGTGACGGCGCCGGCGCTGCGGCCGCCATTGCCGCCGCGATCTTGTCGGGACGCGTGAAGGCGAGGTATTCGGCCGCGAATTCGGGCGGCAGGATCTCGACCATCGACTCGTTCTCGAGCCAGACTTCGATGACATGGAACGGCCCGCGATTGCAGCGGAAGCAGTGCCAGCCCTCGCGCCCCGCGATCGCTTCGACCTTGTCGGCGGGGGTGGCGACGCTGAGCGCAAAATGCGTCGGGCCGTAGCCGCGCGCCTCTTTCTTCACAAAGCCGCCGCCGTCGCTGCCGCCCGGGTGAAGCTCGGTTCCCGCCGGGTAGACCTCTACACCCGACCCGTGCTCGTCGAGCTGCAGCGCGAAAAAGCTTCCCGGATTGGGCGGAAACGGGATCGCCTTGCCACCCATGAGCTCGGCCAAAACCCCGGCGACATGCTGCGGGTCACGCGCGGCGATGGATAGATGATGAATCATGGTTCCCTCACGGCTTTCCTGGAACAATACATAGCACGGCGGATCGATCCCGACTATGCAGGGAGGGCACGTGCCAGATAGGACCGATCGCCGCGAGCCTCTGATATCCAGTACGGACCGCCATAGCGGCGGGAGCCGCTATTTTGCGGCACCACGATGGGCTACAAGACGGCTCGACCATTCGCTGGTCGATCTGGTCAAAATGGTATAGCACGCCGATGCCAAACCGACCGGGCTCCCGCACCCCAATCGAGCGTACGGCGCGGTTTCGCCTCGGCTCCTTCGAGTTCAGGCTGAAGGGGATCTCGCGTTTCGATCCGCGCGATCCCTACCATCTCGCCGTTGGCCTGACCTGGCCGCAATTCCTCGCGGCGTTGTTCGCACTTTATCTGTCCCTGAATGTCGTCTTCGCCACCCTGTTCTGGCTGGCGCCGGGTTCGGTAACGAATGCGCGGCCGGGCAGCTTCGCGGACGTCTTCTTTTTCAGCGTCGAAACATTGGCGACGGTGGGCTATGGCGAGATGTATCCGGCTACGCTCTATGGCCATGTGGTGGTGGCGATCGAGATCGTTTGCGGGTTTGCTTTCACGGCCATCGTCACCGGCCTCACCTTCGTCCGCTTCTCGCGGCCGCGGGCCAAATTGATCTTCGCCGCCAATCCGGTGGTGGCGCTGCATAACGGCAAGCCCACCTTGATGGTGCGGGTCGGCAACGGGCGCCCAAATGCGCTCACAGACGGGGCGGCGAGGCTGAACGTCTTCCTTCGCGAAATCACCGCAGAGGGCAAGGTGCTCCGCCGTGCGCAGGAGCTCAGGCTCGAGCGGGCCCACATTCCGGTCTTCCCGGTCTTCTGGACACTTATGCATGTGCTCGACGAGCGCAGCCCACTCCACGGCTACGATGCGGCGCGGACGATCGAGGCGGACGTGCAAGTGTTCGTGATGCTCGAAGCGCGCGATCCGACGCTCGCGACAATGGTGCACGACACCCGCTTCTATGCGCCCGGGGACATACGCTTCGGTATGCGATATAGGGACGCCGTGACCATTGCAGAGGACGGCGTGGTCGCAGACCTGACCAAAATTGGCATGCTCGAGCCCGATGTGGGCGAGCGCCAGGAACCAGGTTGGACGGAGCGGGAGCCGGGTTGGACGGAGCAGGAAGAAGTGCGCTGAGGAATTTGGTTCCATCCTTCTAGCGGCTGCGTACTTTTAAAATCTGCGCCCGGTGAAGAGCCTTGGTCGCGAGGGCTTGGGATAGGTGCACTTCGGAGAACATGATGGCGTTCAAGAAGTTTGTCCTGTTGCTGGTAACCCTTCCCGTGCTTTCGGCCGGCGCCAAAGCGCAGCCGGTGCCGGCCGGGCCGCCGGCGGTCGGCGTCGTGCGCGCCGAGCGGCAGCAGATCACGCAGACCGATGAGTTCATCGGGCGCATCCAGTCGATCGGGCGGGTGGCGCTGGTCGCCCGGGTCAGCGCCTATCTCGAAAAGCGCCTGTTCGTCGAAGGCTCCGAGGTCAAGAAAGGCGATCTCCTCTACCTCCTCGAGCAGCCGCCATTTCAGGCGCAGGTCGACGCCGACAAAGCGAATGTGGCGCAGCTCGAAGCGCAGCACACCTTTGCCGCGCAGCAGCTCGAACGCGCGCAGTATCTGTTGAAAACGCCTGCCGGCCAGCAGCAGAACGTCGACCAAACCCTAGCGAATGAACGCTCTTTGGCGGCGCAGGTCGCGTCCGCGAAGGCACAGCTGGAAACTGCCGAGATCAATCTCGGCTATACCGAGATCCGCGCGCCGATCGACGGCAAGATCAGCGCCACCGACGTCACCGAGGGTAACGTCGTCTCGCCGACGAGCGGAACCCTGGCGAACCTGGTCAGTCAGGACCCGATGTATGTGCTCTACCCGGTCTCCGTGCGCGCCGGCCTCGATCTTCGCAACCGGTATGATGCGAAGGGCGGCTTCAATGCCGTCATGCTCAAGATCCGCCTACCGGATGGGCGGGTCTACGGACAGAACGGGAAGCTCGATTACGTATCGCCAACGGTTGCCGCCAACACTGACACGGTCACGGTGCGCGGCGTCATTCCCAACCCGCTGCGTCCGGGCGCGACACCGGGCGAGCCAGCTCCGCGCGAGCTGTTCGACGGCGAGTTCGTAACGGTTATGGTCGAGGGCGTGGAGCCGATTACTGTTCTCGCGATCCCGCGCGCCGCGGTGCTGTCCGATCAACAAGGCGATTACGTGTATGTCGTCGATGGGCAAAACAAAGCACAACGACGGTCCATCCAGCTCGGCCAGTCGACCCCTTCCACAGCGGTGGTCAGCAACGGACTGAAGGAAGGGGAGCTGGTGATCAGCGAGGGACTGCAGCGGGTCCGCCCCGACCAGGTCGTATCGCCCGGCCCGGCGACCCCACCGCCGCCGATTGCCCCACAGACCGCGCAGGACAGCGCGACGGGCTCCTCCGCCAGCGAACCGAAGGCGACGCAATGATCTCGGCGATCTTTGTCGACCGGCCGCGGCTCGCGGTCGTCATTGCGATCGTCATCACGATCGCGGGCCTCCTGGCGCTGACGAGCATCCCGGTTGCGCAGTTTCCAGACATCGTGCCGCCGCAGACGGTAGTTTCGGCCACCTATCCTGGCGCCTCTGCCGCCGTCGTCGAATCGAGCGTCGCGCAGCCGATCGAGGCGCAAGTCGTCGGCGTCGACAAGATGATTTACATGAGTTCGACGAGCGGCAATGACGGCAGCTACAACCTGACCGTCAGCTTTGTCCTCGGCAGCGACCCCGACATCAACACCAACGCCGTCAATAACCGCGTGCAGACCGCACTTGCCCAGCTCCCTCCCGAAGTCCAGCTGGAGGGGCTGACGATCCAGAAAAAGTCGTCGGCGGTTCTGCAGTTCATCATGCTCTACAGCGAGAACGGCAAGCAGGACCCGCTGTTCATCACCAACTACGCGATCATCAACGTGCTGGACGTATTGTCCCGCACACCAGGGGTCGGGCAGGCGCGCCTGTTCGGCGCGCTCAACTACTCGATGCGCATCTGGTTCGACACGCAGCGGCTCGACAATCTGGGGTTGACACCGGCCGATGTGGTCGCGGCGATCCAGGCGCAGAACGTCGAGGCGCCCGCCGGGCGGATTGGCGCGCGTCCGATCGGCAGGGACCAGCAATTCCAGTTGAACGTGCAGACGCAGGGCCGTCTGACAACACCCGAACAGTTCGGCAATATCGTCTTGCGCGCTAATCCCGACGGCTCACTGCTGCGCGTGCGCGATGTCGCCCGCGTCCAGCTCGGCGCGCAGAACCAGGACGTCGAAGGCCGCCTCAACGGCGAGCCGGCGGTGGCGATCGGCATCTATCTCTCTCCCGGCGCCAATGCGGTGCAAACCGCCGCTCAGGTCGTCGCCAATTTGGACCGCCTGAGCCAGCGTTTTCCGCCCGGTCTGAAATATCTGGTCAACTACGATACAACGATCTTCGTTATGGACACGATCCACGACGTGCTCATGACGCTGCTGATTGCCTTTGTGCTAGTCGTCATCGTCGTCTTTGTGTTTCTCGGCAGTCTGCGCGCGACCCTCATTCCCGCGATTGCAGTGCCGGTCAGCGTGATCGGCACCTTCGCCGTGCTGCTGATGGTGGGCTATTCAGCCAATACGATCTCGCTGCTGGCAATGGTATTGGCGATCGGCATCCTGGTCGATGATGCGATCGTCGTCGTCGAGAACGTTGAACGCGTCATGGAGGAAAACCCGGAACTGTCACCCAGCGACGCGACAAAAAAGGCAATGACCGAGATCACCGCGCCGATCATCGCGATCACCTTGGTTCTCCTCTCAGTGTTCGTGCCGATCGCCTTCATTCCCGGTATCTCCGGGACATTGTTCCGGCAATTCGCAGTGACGATCAGCGTCGCGATGCTGATCTCTGCTTTAAATGCGCTCACCTTATCGCCGGCGCTGTGCGCCGTGTTTCTGCGCCACGGCGGCCCAAAGCGTGGGCCGATTGGCTGGGTGCTGCGGCGCATCGACAATATCCGCGACGGCTATGCCGCGGTCGTGCGCCGCCTGGTGCGCGTCTCCGTACTCGGCATTGTGGCAATATTGGCGGCTGCCGCAGGAGTTTATTTTCTGTCCTTGCGAACGCCGGCGGGGTTTCTTCCGGAAGAGGACCAGGGCGCCTTTTTTATCAACGTGCAGTTGCCGGACGGCGCATCGGTCATGCGCACCCGCGAGGCGGTCAAGCGCGTCGAGGCCATCTTGCGGCAGATGCCGCAAGTCCAGAACATTTTTGCGATTGTCGGCTTCTCGATCATCGACAGCGTCAACGAGCCGAACACCGCCTTCATCGTACCTACCCTGAAGCCGTTTGCCGACCGTGTTGGCGCGGCGAACTCGGCGCAGGCGCTGATCGCAAAGGTGTTCGGCCAAGGACAGGAGATCCGGAGCGCCACGATCATCCCGTTCAACCTGCCGCCGATCATCGGGCTGTCGACGACGGGCGGGTTCGAGTACCGGCTCGAAGGCCTGGAAGGGCAGGAACCCGCCGAGATGAACAGCGCCATGCAGGGGCTGCTCGCCGCCGCCAACCACGATCCGCGGCTGACCCGCGTCTTCTCGACCTACACTGCCAGCAACCCGTCGATCTGGCTCGACATCGACCGCGAGAAGACGCAGGCGCTGGGCCTCGGCATGAACGACGTGTTTAACGCGCTGCAGGCGACATTGGGCGGCATCTACATCAACAACTTCAACCTGTTCGGCCGCGTCTGGCAGGTCAATATCGAGGGCGAAGGGAAGGATCGCAGAGACGTCTCCTCGCTGTGGCAGATCTATATCCGCAATAAATTCGGCAGCGATGTGCCGCTGCAATCGATCGCCAGCGCTCGCGTCGTCGTCGGGCCGCAAGTCATCACCCGCTACAACAACTACCGCGCGGTCCCGATACAAGGCAGCCCATCACCGGGCACTTCCTCCGGCGCGGCACTTGCGGCGATGGCCGATGTGTCGGCCAAGACATTGCCTTCGGGCTATGGCTTTGAATGGACCGGCACCGCCTATCAGGAGGTTGCCGCCTCCGGCCAGACCGGCGCGATCCTTGGCCTCGCCGTGCTGTTCGCATTTCTCTTTCTCGTCGGCCTCTACGAAAGCTGGATGATCCCGGTCCCGGTCTTGTTGTCGGTGCCGGTTGGGGTGTTGGGTGCGTTTCTCGGAATTTTGGCTTTTCACCTCGCGGTCGACCTTTATGCGCAAATCGGCCTCGTCGTGCTGATCGCGATGTCCGCGAAGAACGGCATTCTGATCGTCGAATTCGCCAAGGACCGGCGCGAGGAGGGAATGGAGATCCGCGAAGCTGCGGTGCTCGGCGCACGGATGCGGTTTCGCGCCGTGATGATGACGTCTTTTGCGTTCATCCTCGGCGTCTATCCGCTCGTCGTCGCGCAGGGCGCGGCCGAGCTCAGCCGCCACGCCGTCGGAACGCCAGTCTTTGCTGGCATGATCGCCGCCAGCGCCATCGGGCTCTTCGTGATCCCGATGCTCTATGTCACGTTCCAGAGCATCCGCGAGCGCAGCGGCGGGCGTTTCCGTCGCTTGAAGCCGCGCCCCCGCAGCGCCGACTAGGAGCCGAGCCGCCGCACAAATTTCGCGAGATCGATGACGCTTCGAGAATGGGTGCCGGCCCCGATCTCCTTCTCGCCCTCTCTCGCTCGCACGGCAAACTCGATCTGCCGCCCGTTGACGCGTGTTACCTCGGCCTCGCCCGTGACCTGGCGGCCGACCGGCGTCGCAGCGAGGTGGCGGACGTTGACCGCCGTCCCGACCGCGCTCTCGCTGGAATCGAGATAAGCCCTGACGGCATTGAGGGCCGCGTTCTCCATGACCATGATCATGACGGGCGTGGCGAATACCGGCGGCAGCATTGCGTCCTTGAAGCGATTCGCGAGGTGCTGCGGCTGCACGAGCAGCGTGAAGGAGCCTTTGGCTCCGATGGGGATCTGCCGCATGGGATCGCCTTTCACAAAAGCTTGCCGCCGAGCGCAAATGCGGCCTCAACTCGGCGTTCACTATAACATGACGGAACGGGTTCAGCTGCCGGTTCCCGGCGGTTATGATGACGCGCACTACCCCACGCCGGAGTGAATTATGTCCTCAGGAGTCGCGCGGCGGCGTGCAGCCAAAGCAGTGCGCCGGAAGAAAGCCCTCGCCGAGAGGCGCAGACAAACCCTTCCTCAGAAAAGCTCCTCGCTTGCGGCGCAAGTGCGGCGCTGCGCGGGCGCGCCTCTGCATTCCTGCCTTGTTAGCGAGGGGTTATTCCAGTGTGGCCTGGGGATGATCGTGCTGACCCGCAAGACCGGTCTCGGCCGGCTGGCCCTGGCCCTGTTTCAAGTCGACGTCTATTGCGTCGGGGTCAAAGATGCCGTCTTCCGCGAAGCCGACATGGCGGAGATCGGGAATATGGTCGCGGTGCTGGAAAACTCGGCAACGCTGCTTCCGACGGATCCGTCATACGCGCGCAAGTTGTTGCGCGATCTCACAGCCTGGGCGCGAACCCTCGGATTCGAACCGCATTCCGATTATGGCGCCGTCGAACTTCTGTTCGGCGACAGTCCGGCCGAGGCCTGCGAGACCAGCTTTGAGTTCGGCCAGGACGGGAAACCGCTTTATGTCCCCGGGCCTTTCGATGCCCTCGCGCAGATCCGGCGCCGGCTCGAGACTTTGCGGCGTCGCGTCGGCGAGGACGGGTTCGAGCTTGGAGAGCCGCCAGACGAGGACGACGAGTTCGAGATGGAGGACGCGGCGGGCTACGACCCTAACCGGGCGCCGGATCCCGCGGAGTGGCTCGCACTGGACGAGGTTGAAAGGCTCAGCCGCATCGAAGACTATGTTCAAAATGCCGAGAGCGACGCGCCGAACCCCAGTCTACACGCCGCGATGCATGCCGTTGTCGAGAACCAAATCGCCCTCGGCGAGCCCTTAACGGAGCGTGGGACGATAGAGCGTCTGATGGCGGAAGGCTTGGACCGGCACGATGCGGTCCATGCGGTCGGTTGCGTGCTTGCCGAGCACATGTACGTCATCATGCAGGATGATCCGAGGCCCGGCGTCCCCGGATGCTATGCGACCGCGTTGGAAGAACTGACGGTGAAACGTTGGCGGGCCTATTGGGACGCAAAAGACGAAGTGGATGATACGATATAGCCGTTGTGCTGCCATAGGGGCTTGCAGGTCCGCCGGTCGGCCTTATATCGGAATTAACCAAAATACACTCAATTGTCGCGGCATACTTTGGAGCAACGCTAGGTGACCGACTGGGAATCGGCCGACGATCATAACAATCGCGAAAGGATAAACCGGGCCCGGCAAGCGGCTGAGGACCTGTTTAAACCGCGGCGCGCGGCTGCTTCCGTATCTGCATCGACGGCCAATAACCCACCAGCCGTGCAACAGGCGCGGCGCCAGCCTCGCGTCTTTGCCATTCCGCCTCGACTGCCGGCGAGCGCAACGACAATCGCTCCTGCCGGCGCAAACCCGCCACCGCAGAAAAGCGCGCCGCGGCGGCGTAGCGCCGCGATACCCTCTTCGCAGCTGGGCCGTGTGCGTGCCTTGGCGACTTATGGAATGACCCGGGCGGAGGTCGCCGAGCTCTACGGTGTGACGATCGAAGAGATCGACCAGATCGTCGAGGAGGCGGCGTACAAGGGCCAATCTCGGTAATGCCGTTCTGCCGTTGCGGCAACGAATTCCCGGAGGCCCGAGCCAAACTCGGCTTCGACTGCTGTCTCGAATGCGGCAAGAGGGAGGCTGACGCAGAGATCGCGCGTCGGGCTCATATGATTGCTCCGATCAGTCACAAATCAGGCTACACTTACTTGGGTCCCGATCGCGCAACGCAAATTCAGCGCCTTCGCGAGGGTTCGGCAAAGACGCCGCCGCTGCAGACGGGGGCACAGGTGATCGGCCGGGCCGCCCGGCCACGCAAAATAAAGCGGCGGCGCTACGAATTCGCCGGCTGGGAGTTCAAACCCGACAACCGGGGCGTGCGCCAAAAGCGGGCGATCCTTCGAGAAATCTCCTCGGACTGAGGGTCGGCGCTCCGGCTGGGAAACGGGCCGATGGCAATTGCGAGCCGCAGCCGGGTGGTCCATGCTTTCTCTCCAAATTCGCAGCCGCAGCTTTGGAGGAGGCGCCATGTCCGGCACGCACATGTCGAAACGGATCGAACAATGGGCTCCCGAATTCGAGCGGATCATGTCCCCGTCGGAGCAGATCCGTGACCTTGCCGAGGGTTTCGGCGGACCGCAGGGCCCCGCGGAGGGACCGCTGTGGTGGAAGGAAAGGGGTCACCTGCTGTTCAGCGATATCCACAACAACAGGCGCATGAAATACGAGCCCGGCAGTGGCGTGTCGCTCGCCCTGGAACCGACCAACCGGGCTAACGGGCTGACCCGCGACCAGCAAGGGCGCCTCATCGCCTGCGAGCACGACACGCGCCGGGTCACGCGGCAGGAGCCCGACGGCAGCATCACGGTCGTCGCCAACAGCTTTCAGGGCCGGCGTCTCAACCGGCCAAACGACGTCGTCGTGAAGTCGGACGGCTCTATTTATTTCACCGATCCATGGACGAGCCCCGCTGCACCCGAGGAATGGGACCTCACCTTTTCCGGTGTCTACCGCGTCACCCCCGACCTTGGCATGAAGACGCTGGTGGTCGATGATTTCGTGTTGCCGAATGGCCTCGCGTTTTCGCCCGATGAGACGGTGCTCTACATCAACGACACGCGCCGCGGCCACGTCCGGGCCTTCGAGCTGCTGCCGAACGGCGCGCTCGCCAAACACACCGACCGCGTCTTTGCCGATCTGCGGGGGCCGGAGCCCGGCGTGCCCGACGGCATGAAGGTCGACGTCGAGGGCAATGTCTATTGCGGCGGAGCGGGCGGCATCTGGATCATGGACCCGAGCGGCAAAAAGCTCGGCCGCATTGTTCATGGCGCCCTCGCCACGACCAACCTGGCGTTCGGCGGCGATGATTGGAGGACCCTCTACTTCACGAGCCGCAATCATCTGGGCGCCGTCAGTGTAAAGATCCCGGGCGTTCCGGTGCCCGCGCCCAAACGATAGCAGCGCCGCACCGCCGGGGCGCTGACCTCCCCCGGAATGATTTGCCACCTGCGCGTGTTCACGGGCTAGAAGCGCGGCGCAATAACGGTGCGCCAGGGATGGAGGAATGCGATGAGACATGGATTTCTCGCCGCAGGGGTGGCCATGTTGACGATCGGCGCCCCGGCTCTTGCGGACGCCCCGGTGTCTCCCCACCCCCTCCCGCAGCTCGCGCAGGCGCAGACGCTGCCGTTCCCGCCGCCGGTCTACGTGCCGACCGCGCCGCCTGCACCGGAACCGGAATTCCCGCCGGCTTCGCCGGCGCCGACTTATGTATGGCAGCCCGGCCACTGGTCATGGAACAGCATCCAGTATTACTGGGAGCCCGGCAAATATGTCGAGCGCCCGACCGCTTCGGCGAGCTATGTCCCGGGCCATTGGGAGCAGCATCCCAGCGGCTGGGTCTGGGTCGAGGGCGGCTGGGAATACCCCAGCGTCGGCAGCAGCACGCCGCCGGTAAGGTGACCCGCTCACGCCGCCGGCCGGCTCCGGATCTCATCCGGCGCTATCCGCAGAGCGCCTGGGCAGCGCCGGATACAATCGGCGGCATATGCCGCCGACGGCGCTCTAGATCTTTACTTCGCTAATCTGGATCGTTGGCTGAATGTCGGTGTAATGGGGGATATCCGCCATTATCGCGGCGGCGTGCGGGCCGAAAGCGGTTTGAAAATCTGCCGCCGAGTCGAAATAAAGATGGCCCATCGCGATGAAAGCGGGCTGTGATCCCGGCGTTGCGCCCGAGAGACCGTGCCCGACGGCGACGCCTTTGCACATCCCTCCCAGTTTCTGCCGAACCATGGGTATATGGCTGTCACAGTAATAGCCGATGTCAAATCTGCTGCCTGCATTATTGGGATAAAGCACACTGACTTTGATCATGCGACGCTCCAGTAATCGTGTTTCACACCGCGGGCCGCGACCGTATCTCCTCCGGCACTTTGCGGGGGAGGAACTGGCCGTCTTTGAGGTCGCTGGAGAAGGCGCCGTTCTCGACGGCGATCTTGCCGCGCAATATCGTCGTCGACGGCCAGGCGGCGAGGTCGCGGCCTTCCCACGGGCTATAATCGGCTTCGTGCAGTTCGGCGGCGCGCACGATCTTTCGCCGGCGCGGGTCGAGTAGCACGATGTCGGCGTCGGAGCCTACCGCGAGCGCGCCTTTCTTCGGATAAAGGCCCATGATCTTGGCGGCGTTGGCCGAGACGAGGCCGACAAAGTCCAATAGCCCGTAACGGCGCTTCTCGACCGTCTCTGTGTAGATCAGCGACAATCGCGGCTCGACGCCGGCATTGCCGCCGGTCGTGTCGTCGATGCGGCGGCCCTGCAATTTGATGCGCAACGGGCAGCAGATCTCGTCGGTCGCGACGGTCTGGATCGCGCCGTGATCGGTCGCCCGCCACAGCGCCTGCTGGTCCTCGCGGAACTTCAACGAGGGGTAGGTGTGGTAGATCTGGCCATTGGGCCGCCGGTAATCTTCGGCGCTGTACATCAGGTATTGATGCAGGGTTTCGCCATAGATCGGCACGCCTCTGGCGCGCGCCGCGGCGATCGCATCGACGCCGGTCTTAGCGGAGGTATGCATCATATAGAGCGCGGCGCCCTCGATATTGGCGGCGAGGCGGATGACGCGATTGAACGAGAGGTCCTCAGACAATGTGTTGTGCACTTCGGCCATGTTCTCAAAGCCGGTCCGGTCCTCGCGGATCAGCTTTTCGTACATGTGCATGACGATGTCGTTGTCTTCGGCGTGGATCGCCGCGATGCCGCCGGCTTCAGCCAGCGCCTTCAATACCTCCCAGATATCGCCGAAATCGACCATGCGGCCTTTGCGTGACGGCGTTATGTCGGTCGTGAAGATCTTGACCGAGGCGTGCCCGGCTTGGACCGCTTCCTTCAACTGCGGCAGGATCTCGGGCGCGATTTTGCCCTGCACCATCGTGTGAAACGCATAATCGCAATGGCAGTCGCCGGCCCATTCGCGTTGCCGCCGCTCGATCGCGCCCTGCACGCTGTCGCCCGCCTCGACGAGCGCGAAATCGATGATTGTCGTCGTGCCGCCGTGCAGCGCCGCCTGGCTGACCCGCGCTGGGCCCTCGGTCAGCTCGTGCTGAGTGACCCCTGGGACGACGATCGGCCAGCGGCAATGAACATGCGGATCGATGCCGCCCGGGATAATGATTTGTCCTGCGGCGTCAACGACCCGCCCGGCGCCGAGCGCCGCCAGGGTATCGGGCGCGCCGATCGCGGCGATGCGCGAGCCCTCGACGCCAATATCGGCCGGCTCGGGACCAGTGGGAAGGACGGCGAGGCCGCCCGAGACGACGATGTCCAGCATGTGAGCCTCCTATGGATGAGGGCGAGGGCGAGCAAAGGCGAAATGCGCGAGGATTTCGGCGCGCGGGATCTGGTGTACGACAAAGACGAGGCGGCTGCGATGGTCGCTATCGGGCCACTCGTCGAGCCATTCGGGCGCGAACATCGCATGCTGCGCCGCCTGCACGATGCACGGACGCTCTGGCCGGTCGGCAAAGCGCACAATGCCCTTGACGCGGAGCAGGTCGGCGCCGCGCTCGCGAGCCAAGCCGCCTAACGCGCGAGCAAAATCGAGGCGGCTGATCTCGCCTTCGAGGACGACGCCAAAAGCATCGATGCCGTGCGTATGAGAGGCCGCGGGCGCGGCCGGCGTCGCCGGAGCGGCCGGCCGCTGCGGACCCCCGAACAATACCGCCCCGGCATCCCTGGTTTCGGCGGCAAGGATGCGTTCAGCTCGGCCGTTGAGCGCATCGAGGCGATGGGCAAGCTCTGGGCCAAGCGGCGCGAGATCGGTCTTTGTGATAACGAGCGCGTCGGCGAGCGCAGCCTGTCGTCCAGCTTCGGCAAAGCGGTCGAGGCTGTCGGCGCCATTCACCGCATCGATGAGGGTGACGACACGCGCCAAGTGCAGGCTATGATCAAGCATCGGATCGGCGCCGAGCGTGAACAGGATCGGCGCCGGGTCGGCGAGGCCGGTCGTTTCGATAACGACCCGACAAAATCGCCTGATATCGCCCGCCAGACGCCGGTCGAGGAGGCTGCGCAAGGTGCGGGCAAGGTCCTCGCGAACGGCGCAACAGAGGCAGCCGCCCGGCAATTCCAGCACGCTGCCCTCGACAAAATCGACGAGGTGATGGTCGATCGCGATCTCACCGATTTCGTTGATGATGACGGCCGTGTCGGCAAGCGCGGGCGAGGCGAGCGCGCGGCGCAACAAAGTCGTCTTGCCGCTGCCGAGAAAGCCGGTCAGCACGGTTGTGGGGAGGGTCTCCGGTTCGGTCACGCTTCTGGGCGCTCGGTGATCGGACAAAATCCGGCGCCCGCATCGTTTCACGCGGCCAACGCCGCGACAAGATCTGTCGCAAAAACCCCCACCCTTCCCCAGGCGCAGGGCTGTCGGAGAAATTCATGCGGGCTCTTTTGTTCAGCACGCTCACCTGCCAAAGCGCCAAACTCGTTCATGGCCGGACGTGTTCAGACGTGTTCCGGCCATCCACGTAACGCGAGCCGCCCCTTCTCACCGGCAATAAGCGTGGATGCCCGAGCCAAGCCCGGGCACGAACCACTCTGAGTTGGCTCGGTATGGCGATCGCACAACCGATTTTGATTCGCCGGATACCCTGCCACAGGCGGGGGAGGGATAGGGTGGGAGAATGTTTGGTAAACGCTGGCGCTAGCGCAGATAGGCGATTGCATTCTCACGCATGCGTCAGCAGTATCGCCGCCATAAATACCCGGCATGAGCGCAATGAGAGGCGGGTGAGGAAATGCGAGAGACTTCGTGCACGATATGAAAGACGAGAAAGCTGCGCCCGGTGAACTGCAGCTCGCCATCTCCGCCATCTCAAAGCATTTTGGCGGCGTGCGGGCGGTCGAGGGCGTGTCCCTCTCGGTCGGCCGTGGCGAGCTGATCTCGATCATCGGCCCGAATGGCGCCGGCAAGACCTCCTTGCTCAACATGATCAGCGGGTTCTACCGGCCGGATACCGGTTCGATCCTCTTCGAAGGACAGGACATCGCCGGCGCCCGGCCATCGCGTATCGCCGCGCTGGGAATCGCTCGCACTTTCCAGAACATCGCGCTGTTCAGCGGCATGACGGTACTCGACAACATCATGCTCGGCCGCCACGTGCGCATGAAGGCCGGGATATTGTCGTCCTTCGTCTATTGGGGCCTCGCGCAAAAAGAGGAGATCGCGCATCGCGCGCGGGTCGAGGAGCTGATCGAGTTCCTCGAGCTCGAAGATCTGCGCAAGCAGCCAACGAGCGGGCTCGCCTACGGGCTGCGCAAGCGCGTCGAGCTGGCGCGGGCTCTCGCACTCGACCCGAAATTGCTGCTGCTCGACGAACCGATGGGCGGCATGAACCAGGAAGAAAAAGAGGACATGGCCCGCTACATCCTCGACGTGAACCAGCAATGGGGCACGACAATCATTCTGATCGAGCACGACATGGCAGTGGTGATGGACATTTCGGACAGGGTGGCAGTACTCGATCGCGGCCGCAAAATCGCCGAAGGCAGCCCGAGTGAGGTGCAGCGCGATCCGGATGTGATCCAGGCTTATCTCGGAACCGCCAAGGAGCGCCGGGAGGTCGTCGCTGCATGACTGGAGCTACGCTACCACGGCTGCTGCGCCGCAACGCCGAGACGATGGCGGCGCGCCCCGCGATCCGCGAAAAAAACCGAGGCATCTGGCGGACCTTCACCTGGTCGCAATATTGGGAGGAAGTGCGCGACTTCGCATTGGGCCTCGCGGCGCACGGGTTTCGCCGCGGCGACAAGCTCGCGGTCATCGGCGACAACCGCCCACGCCTCTATTGGGCACAGTTGGCGGCGCAAAGCCTCGGCGGCGCGGCGGTGCCGATGTACCAGGACTCGATCGCCTCGGAGCTGGTCTTTGTGCTCGAGCATGCCGAGATCTCGATCGTCACTGCCGAGGATCAGGAACAGGTAGACAAGATCCTGCCGCTAAAGGCACAGCTACGGCATCTCGAGTGCGTCATCTTCGACGACCCGCGGGGCTTGCGGCAATATTCGACGGCAGACCTCATCTCGTTCGACGAGATGCAGACCGCCGGCCGCGCATTTGGTGCCTTGCATCCCGGCTATGTCGAGGCCGAGATCGCTAAAGGCGATCCCGACGATCTGGCTCTACTCACCTATACCTCGGGGACGACGGGCCGCCCCAAGGGGGTGATGCTGTCGCACGGCAATCTGTTGAGCTCCGCAGAGGCATTTGTGGAGGCCGAGGATATCCGCCCGACCGACGATTTACTGTGTTATTTGCCGATGGCTTGGATCGGCGACTCGCTGTTTTCGCTAGTCCTTACCTTGCTCGTCGGCTTCACGTGCAATTGCCCGGAGCGCCCCGAAACGGCGCAACGCGATCTGCGCGAATTGGGGCCGACGATTGCCCTTGCGCCGCCGCGGATCTGGGAGAACATGCTCACGCAGCTGCGCGTGAGGGCGGCGGATTCGACACCGTTGAAGCGTCGGCTGTTCGAGTATTTCCGCGGCCTTGCCGAACGGTCCGAGGCGTCCCAGGGCAACGGCAACCGACGATCATTGCTGGCGCGGCTCGGCCTCCCCCTCGGCGAGGCGCTGGTCTACGGGCCCGTCCGTGACCAGCTCGGGCTCCGCCGCGCGCGCTGGGTCTATACCGGCGGCGCGCCGCTCGGCCCCGACACGTTCAGATTCTTCCGCTCCTTCGGCGTAAACATAAAACAGGTGTGGGGCTCGACCGAGCTATCCGGCCTGGCTTCGCTGCAGCCGGACGGCCAAGCCGACCCCGAGACGGTCGGCCGGCTCATTCCGGGTACCGAGGTGCGTATCGCTGAGGATGGGGAGGTGCTGATCCGCTCGGCGGGCGTCTTCAAGGGATACTATAAGCAACCCGATGCGACGCGCGAGACGATCACCGAAGATGGCTGGTTCCACACCGGTGATTGCGGCTTTCTCGACCAGCGCGGTCATCTCGTCGTTGTCGACCGCGCCAAGGATGTCGGCAAGCTTGCTGACGGCACACCGTTTGCCCCGCAATTCATCGAGAACAAGGTCAAATTCAGCCCGTTTATCGCCGAAGCGGTGGTGTTCGGCGACCGGCGCCCGTTTGTGACAGCGATCGTCGCGATCGATCTGAACACGGTCGGCAACTGGGCCGAACGGCGCAATCTCGCCTATACCTCGTTCCAGGATTTGAGCGCCAAGCGCGAGGTGCGGCGGCTGATCGCCGAGGAGATCGCCGAAATCAACGCCTCGTTGCCCGCGCCCGCGCGCATTCACCGCTTTCTGCTCCTCAACAAGGAATTCGACGCCGACGACAACGAGGTCACCCGCACGCGCAAGATCCGGCGCCGCTTCGTCGCGGAAAAATACAACGCCGTCGTTGAAGCCTTGTACCGCGGCGACTGCGACGTCGAGTTGACCGCCGAAATCACCTACGAGGACGGCCGCAAAGCGACCCTGACCTCGAAGATCGCGATCGAGGACGTCCTCGAACCGGCCGCACCGGCTCGCGAACCCGCCTATGCGTGACATACCGGGTTGGTCCCTCACCCCGACCCTCTCCCCGCAAGCGGGGAGAGGGAGAGAAGACGCAAGCCCCTCGCCCCGCGACGCGGGGAGAGGGAGGGGCCCGCGCAGCGGGAGCGTGAGGGGCAACCCACTGCCCGAGTGCGGCGATGCCTGAGTTCGAATGGCAGTTCACGCTGGTCCTGCTGACCAACGGCGTGATGATCGGACTTATGTATGCGCTGATCGCGCTCGGCTTTGTGCTGATCTACAAGGCAACGGACGCGATCAATTTCGCGCAGGGCGAGTTCGTCATGTTCGCCGGCTTCATTGCCGCCGGGGCCGCCGATCTCGCGGGCGCGCCGTTTTGGGCGGCGGCGCTGCTTGCGATCGCCGGGATGATCGCGCTGGGCTTCGGCCTCGAACGGGTGGTGCTGCGGCCGATGATCGGCCGCCCGGTGATCGCCGTCGTAATGGCGACGATCGGTCTCGCCGCAGTGTTGCGGGGGACCGCGACCCTCGCCTTCGGCGCCGGTACCCGGGTCATCGCCATGCCGGTCAGCGATGAGCCCTTCGAACTGGGACCGGTGATGCTGCCGCCGGTTCAACTGGTAGGGGCTGGGGTCAGCCTCGTGTTTCTCGCCGCCTTCACCTGGTTCTTTCTCAAAAGCCGGATCGGCATCGCGATGCGCGCGGTCGCCGACAGCCAGCAAGTGGCGATGGCGGTGGGCATCGATGTGCGGCGCTATTTCGCGCTCGCCTGGGCGATGGCTGGTATCGTCTCGGCCCTCGGCGGCGTGGTGTGGGGAGCGATGCTCAACGTCGACAACCAGCTCGCCCTCGTCGGGCTCAAAGTGTTTCCGGTGGTGATCCTGGGCGGCCTCGACTCGATCCTCGGCGCAGTGGTGGGAGGCCTCATCGTCGGCGTCGTCGAAAACTTGGCGGCCGGCTATTTCGACCCCTATGTCGGCGGCGGGACCAAGGATTTCGCGCCGTATCTATTGATGATTCTGGTGCTGATGCTACGGCCGGAGGGCATCTTCGGCCGGCGCCGGATTGAGCGCGTGTGATGTAGCGGGCGAGGCATGTTCCACCGCGAGTCCGGAGTATTCAAGACCAGCTACGCCGCCGACATGGCGCTCTACCCGCTGCCGGTCGCCCAATGGGCGGTGGCGGCGTTCGCTGGCTTGTTTATCGTCATCGTCCCGCTGACGCTCGGCGAATATTACCTCTCGATCCTTGATCTCATTCTCATCGCCATCGTCGGCGCGCTCGGGCTCAATATACTGGTCGGGTATACGGGGCAGATCTCGATCGGGCACGGCGCCTTCATGTCGGTTGGCGCCTACACCGCGGCCAATCTCGTCGTCCATCTCGACGCGCCGTTCTGGGTGACGATCCCGGCAGGCGGGCTGATGGCGGCGCTGATCGGCGCGGTTGTCGGCATCCCATCCTTGCGCATCAAGGGCATCTATCTGGCGATCGCTACGCTGGCGGCCCAACTGATCATCGAGTGGACGATCAACCATGTCACGTGGATTTCCGGCGGGGTCCAGGCCTCGATCCAGGTGCCGCGCCCGAGCCTGTTCGGCGCGCCGCTCAAAACCCAGGCGGAGCTCTATCTGTTTCTGATGGCTTTCGTCGTGTTGGCGATCGTCGGCACCTCGAACCTGATCCGCAGCCGCATCGGCCGCGCCTTTATCGCGGTCCGCGACCAGGATATCGCCGCTGAGATAATTGGCATCAACATCTTCCGCTACAAGCTGTGGGCGTTTGCGATCTCGTCCTTCTATGCCGGGGTGACGGGAGTGCTTTACACCTACTATCTTGGCATCGCCAATTACGAGCAGTTCCAGCTGACCGTCTCGATCGATTATCTCGCGATGATCATCATCGGCGGGCTCGGCTCGATCCTCGGTTCGATCTTCGGTGCGATCTTTGTTACCCTGTTGCCGATCTTGACCCGGTGGTTTCTCGAGGATTACGGCTGGCTGTTGTTCGCGCAACAGGACTTGCAGAATGCGATCCCCAATTTGCGGCTGATCCTGTTCGGCGCCTTGATCATCTTCTTTCTGGTGGTGGAGCCGGAAGGTCTGAACCGGCTATGGCGTAATATCCGAAATTACTTCCGCCTCTGGCCATTCTCTTATTAGCCGGGCGCGGAACAGCAAGGGAGGAAGGAAAATGAGACGCTTATGTGAAGCTGTCGTGGGAGTGGCGGCGGGCACATTGCTCGCCCTAGGCTTTCTCGGCACTGCCGCGGCACAGCAGAAGGAGGTGATCATTGGCGGCATGTGCGACCGGACCGGACCGACGCAGGTCAACGGCGCCGGGATTTGCCCTGGCATCCAGGACTATTTCGACCTGATCAATTCGAAGGGTGGGGTCGAGGGCTTTAAGATCAAATATGAAGAGATCGATCACGAATACAAAGTACCGCCGGCGGTCGAGGCCTATGAACGCGAGAAGGGCGACGGCGCCACCTCGATCCTGGTCTACGGGTCGCCGCAAGTGCAGGCGCTCAACAAGAAACTGGAAGAGGATAAGATCCCAGGCACCTCGCCCGGTTTCGGCATCGCCGCTTCGGCCGACGGCAAGCGTTTTCCCTATCTATTCCCGGTCGCCGCCACTTATTGGTCCCAGGGGGCTGCGGCGGTGCAGTTCGTCAAGGACAAGCTGGGCGGGAGCCTGAAAGGCAAAAAGATCGCGTACCTTTTCTATGACAATCCGGCCGGCCGCGAGCCGATCCCGGTCATCGAGGATTTGCAGAAGATCGAAGGCTTCGAGTTGCGCACGTTTGCCGTGCCGCCTCCAGCGGTCGAGATGGGCGCGCAGGTGCTCGATATCGCCCAGCGCTACAAGCCCGACTTCGTGATCGACCACCTGTTCGGCGCCGGACCGGCGGTGGCGATCAAGGAGTTCAAGCGCAACGGCTATCCGCTTTCCAAGGTCGTCGCTCTCGTCTGGGCCTCGGGCGAGCATGACATTACCGGAGCCGGGGGCTGGCCCGCCGCTCAGAGCTATTACACGATGTCCTTCGCCGGGGTCGGCGACGACTATCCGGTGCGCCAGGAAATCAAGGAGATGTACAAGGCGCAAGGCAAGGAGCCGCCGAAGGCGATGAACGACACAGTCATGTACAACCGTGGCATCCTATGGGCTGCTCTTCACACTGAGGCGACCCGCAACGCGATCAAAGCGAATGGGGGGCAAAAGCCGACCGGCGAGCAGGTCAAACAGGGCTTCGAGCAGATCCATGACTTCACGCTCGGCGGGCTGGTGCCACCGCTTCAGGTCAGCGCAGCCGATCACGAGGGCGGCGGATACGTGCAGATCTTCCAGGTCAAGGGCGATAAGTTCGTCAAGGCGACGGACTGGTTCCGCGCTTATCCGGAAGTGGTCGCGCAGGCCGTCGCAAAGGCGGAATAGGAAAGGCCCGTTCCCTCTCCCACGCAGGCGGGGGAGAGGGCTGGGGTGAGCGGTGATGCTGGCGCTCAACAACATCGAAGTCGTCTATGACGGCGTCATCCTCGTGCTGAAGGGCGTCTCGCTGTTTGCCGAGGAAGGCCGCATCACGACCTTGCTCGGCGCCAACGGCGCTGGCAAGACGACGACGTTGAAGGCGATCTCCGGTTTGCTGCAGACCGAGCGGGGTGAGGTGACGAAGGGCACGGTTGAGCTGGACGGCGAGCGGCTCGACCGGCTCCCGGCCCCCGACGTCGTCAAGCGGGGTGTGACCCAAGTATTCGAGGGCAGGCGGGTCTTCGAGAACCTCACCGTCGAAGAAAATCTGATCGCCGGCGCCCACACCCGCAGTGATTATGCGGCGGTGCGTGAAGGCATTGAGCGCGTCTACGATGCGTTCCCGGTACTCAAGGAGCGCCGACACCATCAATCCGGCTATCTTTCGGGCGGCGAGCAGCAAATGCTGGTGATCGGCCGCGCGCTGATGTCCGACCCGAAAGTAATTCTGCTCGACGAGCCCTCGCTGGGATTGGCGCCGCTGCTGGTCGAGGAAATCTTCGCCATCGTCAAGCGCCTGCGAGACGAGCGCAATTTGACGGTTCTGCTCGTTGAGCAGAACGTGGCGCTGGCGCTCGACATCGCCGACCGCGGCTACGTGATGGAGAACGGCCGCATCGTGCTCGAAGGCCCAGCGGACATGTTGCGCGTGAATTCCGACATCAAGGAATTCTATCTCGGACTCAACGAGGTCGGCGCACGCAAATCCTACCGTGACGTCAAGCATTACAAGCGCCGCAAGCGCTGGTTGTCGTGAGCTGGAAGCGGGCCTTCCTCTACGCCGTCTCCGACGGGGTGCCGCAGCGCTCGCTGTGGGTGGCGTTGATTGTGGGCACCATCCTCAATTTAATCAATCAAGGCGATGCCCTAGTCGCGGGGCGGCCGCTCGATATTGTCAAGCTCGTGCTGACTTACATCGTCCCCTATCTCGTCAGCACTTACGGCGCGGTATCGTTCCGGCTGCATGCCGCGCAGTCTGATGGAGAACCCGCATGGCGGCGCCGCTTCCGCACATCTCGGTGATCGGCACCGGCGGCACGGTTTCCTCGCTCGGGGCATCGAGTCTTGACGTTCTCGACTATCCCGATTTCGGCCAGAAGCTGACTTGCGAGGCGCTGCTCGACCGCTTTCCCGAGACCCGCCTCGTCGCCGATCCGGTGCCTCTGACTTTCCGCCAGGTGGGCAGCACCGAAATCGGCCCTAAGGACTGGATCGAACTGCGCGCACTGATCCATCGCCTCGCGCGCGAGTTACCGGCAGTCGCTGGTTTTGTCATCCCACACGGCACCGCGACATTGGAGGAGACGGCGTTCTTCCTCAACCTGACGCTGGCATCGCCCCAGCCGGTCGTGCTTGTCGGCGCGCAGCGCCCGGCGAGCGCCCTCGGCAGCGATGCCGGGATGAACCTCGTCAACGCTCTGCGCGTTGCCGGCTCGGCCGAGGCGCACGGCAAAGGCGTGCTCGTCGTGCTCAATGACGAGATCCACGCCGCGCGCGATGTCGTGAAGACTTCGACGTACCGACTGCAGACCTTCCGCTCGGCCGATTTCGGCGCCCTCGGTCATGTCGATGGCGATGGCGTACATTTCTACCGCGCTCCGATGCGCGCCCACATGCCGGATACGCCATTTGCGAGCCTCGAGCTGACCGCGCTGCCGCGGGTCGAGATCATCTATTCCTATGCCGGCGCCGATGGCGCGCTCGTCGAAGCCGCCGTCGCCGCCGGAGCGCGCGGCCTCGTCTCGGCGGGCTTCGCGCCGGGCAGCCCGACCCCGGAGCAGCGCGGCGCATTCGAGCGCGCCGCCAAGTTCGGGGTCGTCGTCGTGCAGTGCAGCCGTGCCGCCGGCCGCGTCGCGCCGCGCCGCCGTCTGCGCGAAAGCGGCATCGTCGCCGGCCTCGATTTCAGCCCGCAAAAGGCGCGCATCCTCTTGATGCTGGCATTGTCGATGACATCCGATATCGGCGAGATCCAGAGAGCCTTTCAGACGTATTGACCGTTGCGAATCAGCTCTCGGCGGCGGCCTGCTCGGCCTGCCAGTGCACCGCCGTGACAAAGGGCTCCAAGCTCATGCGGCCGATGATCTGTTCGAGGGCGGCGTCGTGACGGGTCCCCGAGACGAGGAGCGCGCTCACCGTTACTTGCGGCGAATCCTCGAGATTTTCGCTCGTCAGCCTGCGCAAACCTAACCCGGCGCTCGCTGCGGCCTGCAGCAGCAGCGCGCGGATATGCGCTTCTTCCGGACCGTGGCAACGTATCTCGACCGTGTAGTGGGTTTCGACCTCGATTGCGCCCAGCGGCTGCTTGTGATGAGCCGGACGATCGGCCGAAGAAAGAGGTTGGTGGATATGACGAACGCAGCAGCGAGCGTGCTCGCTACCAATTGGCCAGCACCGGCGAAGGTTCCGACCATTGCCGAGCACCAAAGGGTTGCCGCAGTATTGAGGCCCTGCACATTGAGCCCCTCGCGTAGGATGACGCCGGCCCCGAGAAAGCCAATGCCAGAAACAATCTGAGCGGCAACGGCCGAGCTGTTTGCTCCCCATAAGATGATCGAAAACACCACGAAGCCGGCGGCCCCGATCGCGACGAGGGCGTTTGTCCGCAAGCCCGCCATACGCTGCCGCCACTGCCGTTCAAAGCCGATCAGTGCGCCAAGCAACAACGCCGATCCGAGGCGGGCGGCGATCTCCTGCGGGTCCATGGCGTCCAAACTCCCGGGGCTCCGTGATACGTAGGACCCCGGAGGATATCCCGAGACAAGGTCTTTTTGCTGAACCCGGCCCGCTCAGCCGGCACCCGTCGCGAGCTCGACGATGCGCACGAGAACGACCCCGGCGGCGGCGGCGAGGTAGGCCCGCAAAACGAGCAGACATATCTTGTTCAAGGCCGTCACGCGTCGTGGCGGCCCGCGAAGGTTGCTGCTGCTACCCCCATCAGCGCGACAGCCCCCACCGTCGTGCCGACAATGGCGATGATCAGCAGCATCACTTCGCTCAAGGGGCTGTCTTCCGGCACCAAAGATACCTAGCCGGGTATGCCTCGCCGGGCGCGGTGTCAATAGCGAAAATGCCCCACCCTCCCCTCGCCCGCATCCGGGGGAGGGGAGGGTGGGTGTCAGATCACTGCCGCGATCGCACCCGCGACGAGTCGCTCGACTAACCAATCGAAGAGGCTCCGGGCAGCCGCTTCGGCCAAGCGCTCCGTCAAGGAGGTCGACTGGGCGCCGGCGAAAGCGGTCGCCGACAGCGGCATCTGCGGAAAGCCGCGTTCTTCCATTGCCGCAAACAGCGCGGCCGGAGCCGAGACCAGCGGATCATATTCCACGAGAATGCTTCCGGTGAGACGGTTTGGGGAAACCGAACCCACTCCCGGAAGGGCCACAAGCTCACAGCACGCGGCTTCGAGGATGCTCGCGTTCTCTCTGAACTCGGCAGCCTTGAGCCGTAGCCGCCCCGGGACGTGATGCACGTAAGTGGGGACGGGAAAGCGTTCCGTCGCCGTTTCGGCGAGCGTGGCGCGTCTGTCGTGCCTTACCAGGGCTTCCATGTCTCATCCCTCCATACCCGGGTTGATCCTGTATCGACCCGAGCGGAGTGGACGGACTGCCCCTAGCGGCGGGCTCCTACTGCAATCGCAACAGCAGCCCGGTCGAGGGACCCCGTCGATTACCCGGGGCGAGTAGCCCGAAGAGCCAGCCGAAGCGACTGGCAGGCTCCGCGGGGATGTTGCTAGATCGAGGTTCCATCGTTGGGTTGCAGTTGCTCCTAAGTCCTTGAGCGACACGCTCAAGGATACCGCCGTAGGTATGCCCGCCCGCGCGGAATGTCAACGCCCGCAACGCAGGTTTCGAACAAATTGTGCGACGTCATTGCGAGGAGCGCTTGCGCGGCGAAGCAATCTGGAGAGGCGAGTGCTCAATGGACTGAGATTGCTTCGCTGCGCTCGCAATGACATACGAAGATGGCGGTTTGATCCAATCGGAAGAATCCATAGACCGCCACGCGAGGCCTTTGCCGAGCTTGGGACGCCATGTTTTCGTTGCTTCGGGTTGATGCAATCCCGCGCGTCTTCGTCTCGCTCGAGCTGTGTCTCGATGCGGCCGCCCTGCTGTTTTTGCCGATCTTGGCCTTGGCGCCGCACGGCATTGCACCCTTGGTCTCGATCGCAGGAGTGGTTGCCCTCGGGTTGATCCAGCGAAACGGCATGGCGGGGTTGCGGCGTCTTGAGCCGCCGGCGGTTCTGCTCGGCGCACTGCTCGTCTGGGCGGCCTTTTCGGCGATCTGGTCGGTTGACCCTGCGCACAGCCTCCTGATTGCGGCCCGCCTGGGAGGGCTCTTCACCGCCGGGTTGGCGCTCACGGCAGCGGCGGAGGCCCTCCTCTCTCCGCGCCGGCTGTTGCTTTGCTTCTACATCGGTCTCGTACTCGCCCTTGCTGTCATGTTGATCCAATACGCGACAGGTGGGTTATTGACGCGCCCGTTTGTGACGCGCGGCTTTTTTGCTCCGCAACTGAACCAGGCAAGCGATACGCTGGCATTTCTCGTGCTGCCGGCGAGCGCCAGTCTCCTATACCTGGGATGGACACGCGTCTCGTTCGTGCTCGCGGCGGCTACATTGGCGGTCATTTACGGCCTCGTCGGGACCGCGGCGAAGATGGCCCTTTGTGTGGGAATGGCGTTCGCTGCGCTCCACTATTTCTCACCGCGCCGCATCCCCCGGCTGGCTGCGCTGCTGTGTGTGCTGATCGTCATCACCGCGCCGCTGACCTTTGCGCGGCTGGCGCAACTGCAGGCGGTGACCGAGACGGCGCAGAGGGTCAAGTTCTCCGCCTGGCACCGCCTGATGACCTGGTCGTTCGCCGGCGACCGGATTGCCGAGCGGCCGTTTATCGGTTGGGGGCTCGACGCGGCGCGTGCAATACCCGGGGCTGACGAGCCGATTTATGAAGGAAGGGTTTGGTTGCAGCTCCACCCGCACAATGCGGCAATTCAGGTTTGGCTGGAGCTCGGGGTCCCGGGCGCCGTTCTCGTCGCGCTCATCGTTGCATGGCTTTGGCTGAGCCTCGCCGCCGCTCCGTGGCCGCGCCTGTTTGCCGCGGCGGCGGGCGGGAGCCTGATGACCGCCTTCGTCGCTGCGGTCGGGGCCTACGGGATTTGGCAGGAGTGGTGGATCGGAACGTTGTGGTTTTCGCTGTTCCTCACCTTGGTCATGTCACGGTGGGTGGGGGGCTAGGCCCTGCACACCGGCGCCGGTTGCGAGAATCTCTTAACCTCACCCCACACTTCCCTCGTAGCCCAGTGGAAATATTTCCCTAGGCGCACTGTTCCACCTCGATCGTCACGTGGCTGAGATGAGAAAGATGTGCCAAGCGCCTCTTGTACAAACTTGGAGCTTGCGGCTCGTGTGAGACGATTGTCGCGATAACCGCGTTGTGTCCTGGCCCGACGCGCCAGAGATGCAGGTCGGCAACGCGGTCGGAGCCACGCTCGAGGCATTCCCGCACCGAGCGGACGAGCTCGGCATTCGGGCGGATATCGAGCAGCACGGCGCCGGCGGCACGCATCAAACCAAGGGCCCAGTTTGAGATCACTGCGGCCCCGATGATGCCCATTGCGGCATCGACCCAGAGCCACTCGAGCTCCCGAGCAATGACAAGACCAACAACGGCGAAGATTGAAACCGCGGCATCAGCCAGAACGTGCACATATGCAGCGCGCAAATTGAGGTCACGGTCGTGCCGGTGGTTGCGGCTGTGATGATGATGGTTACGCTCGTGCTCTTCCCTCAGCAGCCAGGCGCTGAGCAGATTGACGCCGAGGCCGACAGCCGCGATCGGGATCGCTTCATTGAAAGCGATTGGCACCGGGTCAAACAGCCGCCCGACGCTTTCCCATGCGATCAGCAGCGCGATCATCGCCAGCACGATTGCGCTCGTGAAGCCTGCCAGATCGCCGAACTTGCCGGTTCCGAAGGTGAAACGCCGGTCGTTGGCGCGACGGCGGGCAAAGGCATACGCCATGGCGGCGATGAGAAGCGCTGCGGCATGCGTCGACATGTGAAGACCGTCTGCGACGAGCGCCATTGACCGAAACAGGATGCCGCCGCCGATCTCCGCCACCATCATCGCACCGCAGAGGGCAATCACGAGTCTGGTGCGCCGCTCGTTGCGCGCGTGGTCGGCGCCTAAGAAGACATGGTCATGTCTCCAAGCGTCCATCGATTCAGCATGCATTTGTCAGGCTCGCATGTAGTTTCGTGCCGGTAACTCCGCGTGACGGTGGTATGCCCGCAGCGGGCAGCTGTCGACCCAATTCGACGACCTCCCGTGATGCGGCTAAGATCTGACCGACGAGGGCGCTTCATCGACGCCTCAGAGGAGTGCCATGATGCGCGAAAACGACGAGGGTTCCGGCCCGCGCCCGCTGCGTGACAAGCGTGGTTTGGTCAACCGGGTGCGCCGGCTGCGCGGCCAGGTGGACGCAATCGAGCGTGCGCTCGACGGCGCGGCCAGCTGCTCGGACCTGCTGCAGCGGATCACCGCGGCGCGCGGCGCGATCAACGGCTTGATGGCCGAGGTGCTGGAGGAACACGTACGCGAATACTTACTGCCGCCCGACAGCGAACCCGGCTCAATGCAGACTGACGCCGCCGAGGAGCTGATCGAGATCATCCATTCCTATCTGACCTAGTGTCCTGATCCAGAAGTTTGAGAGATCAGCGGTAGTGGCCATTGCGAGGAGCGGAGCGACAAAGCAATCTCGATGAGGCGCGTATGCCGGGCCCGAGATGCTGCTAACAAGAGACTGTCCTCAGGAGAGGTGTCATTGCGAAGAGCCCCAGGCGACGAAGCAATCTCGATCGGAGGAGTACTCCGTGGCCCGAGATCGCTTCGCTGCGCTCGCGATGACGGGGTCGACAGTTTCATCCAGGGCGGGTCGGTCGCCCGGGCGGTGGTCAAACTTGCAATGACGATCCCCTTCTGAGCTCTAGAATTTCGCGTCCAACACACAAAGACTGGGTCTTCCCTTTTCGGCCGGCGTCTTGGTCTGGTTAATGCGATACTGAGAATTGGGATCCGCGAGGCCTATCCGCCATAGTGGAAGGCTGCGAGCCGACAAAAAGATCAAGCGGACGCTGGGAGGGTGCCTTGTAGGCTATCGACATGATCGGCGGCCCGCTGTGGTCATCCTCTCATCATGAATGGCCGGGGCAGGGAGGAAATGGTCATGTCGAAGGCCGGATCACATTTGGCCTTTACGGCGGCATTGGTAGTCGTGGTCCGGCTTACCTATGCTGCGCCCGCTGTTTCAGCTCCACGATGGGTCGAAGAAGGCCCCGGGCCGATCCTCAACGGTCAAACGCAGGGTATCCCGAACAACCCCGTAGCGGGCGCCATAAACGCGATCGTCGCGAGCCAGATCAACCCTGATCTCCTTTATGTTAGGACGGTTAACGGCGGTGTGTGGAAGACGACCAACGCAACCGCCGACAGTCCACGCTGGACGCGGCTGACTGACCGGAAGCTCCCAGGATTATCCATCATTTCGCTCGCCGTTAGCCCCGTCAACTCCCGCATATTGTTCGCGGGGACCGGTAGCACCAGCAGTTTCGCCTTCGATGGCAGCCCCGGTTTTGGGGTCGCGCGTTCCAACGATGGCGGGCGCACTTGGACCGTGCTGGCAGAGGACACATTCGCTGGCCGGCGGATCAACAGCATCGTGCCGACCGCGCTTGATGGCGGAAATGTGGTCCTCGCGGCGACGTGGCGCGATGTCCCCCCGGGCAAACCGATGACGGCTTGGTTGGAGCGGGAGGCGTGTTCCGAAGCACCGACCTGGGCGAGCGATTTGTCCGGTTATCCGGAAATGGATCTTCGGGATTGCCCGACCAGGATGTTACGAGTCTGGTCGCGCATCCCGGTAACCCCAACCGCTTTTACGCCGCGGTGCCCGGAACGATTTGCGGCGCCACCGGCAGAGAAGGGGTGTACTGGGACGGGCCAGACACTCTTCCAGTTCGATGGCGTCGATTTTTACCAACCATTCACTCTCAATTCGATCGATCCGAGCCGGGTGCTGATAGCGCATTCCAACATCTACGAGTCTCTAGATCGCGGTGATTCGCTCGCTAACCTTGGATCCACGGTATTTATTTTTGGTAACGGTTTGGGCGCCGGTCCGGTGGCATACGGCGGACGCCTGGCGGGTGTGCTGTATCGGGACGCGTTTTATCTGGGGCTGGCGCCGCAATTTTGCACCGCGTAACTCTCGGTGGCCCCATCGCGGTGCTGAGCTATCCGGGAAGCGGCATTCTGGGCCTAGTGATAGATCCTCAGAATTACCGGCATGTTTTCGTGTTGGATACCAATAGCCGCGTCTGGGGATCATTTGATGAGGGAGCTTCCTGGATCGAGCTTACTGCAAATCTTGCCGCGCTGAGTAGTAGCGATCGAGTTCGTCCGGCCTGTGGCTCAGGGGAAGCCCGCAGTATTGCTCGCTGGCGGGCTTGGCGACGTATTTCAGCTGCGTAATCCGCAAACCGCGGGGGCTCAATGGAGGCCCCTGACGAGGCAATTGCCCCATGGTTTGGTTCTCGACCTCCGTTACGACGCGAATGATGATGTGTTGGTTGCGGGCTTTTTCGGGCGCGGCTCCTGGACGCTGAGCGGTTTCTTTGGAGGCAATGTGGCTGCTGTGGCTGCTGTGGCTGCTGTGGAGAAGCCCGACGACGAGATCGAAGCGGAGGTCGCCCAGGACCCGCCTCGTCCATCCACGGGGGCCGCCGAGCGGCTAATGCGCATGCTCCCGCCTGCTCCCGAAGCGCCTGCTCCGGTAGCCATTATGCCGGCGGAGCTAACCGCCCGCTAAACTGCAAGCTCCAGCTCGTTGCCGGGTTAAGGCGTCGCAATGAGGCCGCTATTTCTCTCGCTTGCGCTAATCCGAGCCTGCATCGCCGTGAATACATCGCGAAGCGCTTTCGCATTCGAGTTTGCGCAGGCGGCGGTCGTCGATCCTGAAAAACCTCTCGCCTATCTAATGGCTCCCGAGGCCAAGATCGATGAAGTCGATTTATCGTCCGGCCAGATTGATCTGTCGGTCAACTTCGAGACGGATGTACCATTGCCCTCTCGCGTTCATCCGTTAATAGACGACCATCTCGGCAGTTCTTTCACGTCAGCGCCCGCCTTGAAGGCGGCGAGATTGTCGTGCAATGGCGATCCGCGCAGCGCCGCGTAACCGGTATTCCGAGCAACGAGCCCGCTCGTATTGCTACGGGATGGGCGCGCATCGCCCCCAATACTGGCCACGTCATCACTTCCGGCAGCGGCGAAGCGCCGGTTCGGGAAGAGGAGCTCCCCGCCGCCGTTCGAGATCTTGCGCATTCCACCGCTTTGGCCGGTAGGCCGTGCCGCGTGGACGATCTGATAGCCGCAATCCAATATCGCGAAGAGGGTGGCGCGACGAGCGTCGTATTGCGGCGCTGAAGTGCGCCGACAGGTGAAGGCCTTCCCGACGCCAAGCTCTTTGGCGGCGAGCTCACCTTCCGCAGCCTGTCGGCGGATTGCCGTCATCTGCTGGCCAGCAGAGCGATGGATGGGTGGCTCTGGTCGATCTACTCGATGGCGACGGGCGACAAGGTTGCCGAAATGCACATGGCGGCGCCCGCCGCGCAATTTTTCATTCGTGACGGCGGCCTCTTCTACATTGAACCTGCGACCTTCGTGAAGGCTGGCAGCCAGCTGAAAGTCGATCAGCCTCGCAAACTGTCGGCGATCGAGCTGAAAACCGGCCGCGAATTGTGGTCTCGCCCGTTGCGCGAGACCGCCTATCTCGGGCCTTACCCCGCCGGCCGGCCGAACGCTTCAGTCCGCTAGTCGCCAGCGGCCGCAAAAATGACGAATTTACGCGCTAGGTTCGCGAACGTTAGTCGAATTAGTCTTTATTAGATTCAAGCAGATGGAAGCGATGTTTCTCTTTTCTGTGCTTTTTCTGTGCTTCGCCGAGACTTATTCCCGTTACTCCCGTTTAGCGGAGAATTATTCCCGTTTAGGCGGCCAAAAATTCCCGGTTAGGGCGGCCACGGGAATTGGCTCGCAAGTCCTTGGTTTACAGCGCCGTTTTGACGACCCCGTAGCGGCGATAACGGGAAAATCGAAAAAATTCCCGGTTCGACGGGAAAAACCGGGGACGCTACCCGCGACGGAGGACTGGCTTCCCTTCTGAGCCTCAGGCGAGCAGCCCCTTGAGCGGCTTGGCAGAGGCGCTGTCGGGGAATACGGCCGCCTCCAGCCGTTGCGCATCGGCGCCGAGGTGGTCGGCGAGCAAGCCCTTGAGAACGGCGCGCAGATCGGTGGTCGGCTTGAGATCGCGCTGCTCGTAGAGCTCGGCCTCCTTGACGCCGGGCCAATCGGCGATGACCCGGCCACCCTTCAGCGCGCCGCCGGCGAGGAGCGCCACCGTCGCGGTGCCGTGATCGGTGCCGTCGGTGCCGTTGAGCCGCGCGGTGCGGCCGAATTCGGTGACGAGCACGACCACCGTCTGACGCCAGGCTTCGCCCATATTTGTTTCGATCGCCGCGAGCGCGCCGTCGAGGGCGCCGAGCAGATTGGCGAGCCGGCCTTTGACGGCGCCTTCGTCGACATGCGTGTCCCAGCCGTCGAAGGCGAGCGCACCGACGCGTGGCCCCTCCGGCTCGACGAGGAATTTGGCGGCGGCGCCGGCGGCATCGGCGAAATAGGCCCGCACCTGCGCAATGCCGCCGCCCTGAACCGTCGGGCGCGCCTCATCAGGCCCGCTGCTCATCCCCCCGGCTTTGGCGATTGCTGCAAGGCCGACCCGCTCTTCGAGTACGCGCGCAAAGGTCGGATCGGTGTGGCGGTAGAGGTCGAGCAGGCGCATCGTCGTGTCGTCGCTGACCGGCGGCAGTCGCGGCGGCGCCCATGCAAGGACCGGCGCCGGTCCACGCGCGACGAGCGGCGTGATCGGGCCGACCGCAAAGGCCTGCCGGCCATGCGGGTCGACCCGGTCGCCCGGTTCGAGCGCCGCCAGCGCGCGGTTGAGCCAGCCGGTGTCCGCCACGCCGGGCTTCGGCAAGCCGCTTTCCAGCACATCCTGCCCGTCGAAATGCGAGCGCTCGCGATAGGGCGTCGCGGCCGCATGCACGATCGTCGCCTGGCCGCCTGGTAGAGCCGGTGGAAATTCGGCATCGCCGGGTTCAGCGCAAAGAAGCCGTCGAGCGGCAGCGCTGGCGTCTGGCCGTCCGCGGTCAGCGATTTCTCGCTGCGCAGTTTAACCCAATCAGGGTCTCCGACCGGCGCCGCAACGGCGAGCCCATCGAGCGCGCCGCGCAGTACGATCGTCAGAAATCGCGGGTCGCGGCCTTCCGCCCGCGTGATGCGGGGCACCGCCGCCCAGGCGAACATCACTCCGGAGCCGAGCAGCAGCTCACGCCGTGTTGGGGGATGGAGGGTTCTCGGCATCATCACCTCCGCTGAAATTCCGGCGCCATCAGCACGAATGTCAGCGCCTGGGGCTTGCTCTCGGCGCTAGCGATCGCTCGACGGGTCTCCGCCGAGGCGAGCGGGCCGATCGCCGTATCGGCCACCATTTGCGGGTCCAGTTTTTCCCCGACGCGCTGAGCGAAGGTATTGGCGGCCTCTAGCCGCTGGCCGAGGCCGTCGAGCCAAGCCGCGCTGTCGTCGGAGAATCCCTTCGGCGCCGGAGGCCGCCACAGCGGCTCGCCGAGCAAAGCCATCCCACCGGTGATGCGGCCAATGTCGCCCGACAGCCCGGTCGCGCGCAGCGCCGCGATAATCCACTCGCCGGGCCGTTTGATCTTCGCCTGCTCCGGCGCCCAGGCCTCGGGCGAGGCGATCAACGCTTTCGCCAGCTCCTTGAGGTCGCCGTCAGTGTCGAGGAAAGATTGCGTCAGCCGATCGACGAGAGCGGGCGGCGGGTCGTCGGCGATGAAATGCCGCGCGAGCTTTGTCGCGATATGCTTGGCGGTCGCGGCGTGGCGGGCGAGATCGGCGAGCACCGCCCGCCCTTGCTCGGCGCCGGTGTCGTCGTAATCCTTTCCGATGACGGTTTGCGGACCGGGCTCGTGCGCGCGCTTGAGGAAGACGAATTCGCCGCCGTGGTCGGGGTTCGACACGGTTGGCAAGATCGTCCAGCCGGTCAGGATCTTCGCGAAATTCGTGACGTCGGCCTGCGTGTACACCGTACGCACGCCGAGCGTATGCAGCTCGAGGATCTCACGTGCGAGATTTTCGTTGAGCCCCTTGTCGCGATTGACGCCGGCGACCGAGCCGGGGCCGATCGACTGCGCATTGTCGAGGTAGATCAGCATCGCCGGGTGGCCTTCGGCAGCGAGCAGCATGTCGCGGAAGCGGCCGAGAACATGTCGCCGGATCACCTCCCGCTCGTAGGCGCCGGCCATCACGGTCTTCTCCTGATTGACACAGAAGTGGTTCGACCAGAACCACACAAGCCGCTCGACAAAGCCGATATTCGCGTCGAGCGCGGCGTCGATCCGCGCGCGCGCTTCATTCACGAAAAGCTGCCGCGGCAATGGCACTTCCTCGGCCTTGGCCGACTGCTCTGTCGCCGCCTCCGGCGTATTTTGTTTGCCCGGATTGGCCATCGCGAGCTGTTCGGCCTCCTTGCGGGCAAGCTTTTGCTTTGCGTTGCGCTCGGCCTGGAATTCGAAGACGGCGCGGTTGACTGCGCCGCTCGCCGGCAGATCCGGGTTCGTGATCTGCCCTGCGCCTGAATTGTCGAGTTCGGCAAGAAGGGCGGCTCGTGGATCGGCGGCGATCGCCGCGATCGAACCGGCACGCGGTCCAAATCCGAACCGATGCAGGACCAGCGCTGCTTCTCTCGCATCGCGAGCCATCAGCGTCCTCCTCCCAAGAGCCGCCGGAACAGTTATACGCAGCAACTCGCTGTTCCATCACCGACCGGCGCCGTCGTCGGGGCGCTGGCAGCGAGGCAGGACCTCCGCCAGCGCGGCATACGCTTCCTCATCGGTGCGATCGTAGCGCAGTGGCGTCACCGCGATGCGGCCGGCGCGCAGCGCATCGACGTCGCTTTCCGGTCCCTGGTCGCGCACACCGCGACGGAAGCTGAGCCAGTGGTAAGTGAAGCCGCGCGGATCGATGCGGGTCTCGACCTGGATTCCCTTTATCAGCCCGGGTCCCTGACGGGCTAGGGTCAGCGGACCGACCTCCGCCGCCGGCAGATCGGGAAAATTGACGTTGAGGCAAGTCTCGGCGCTCCAGCCGAGCGCCAGCACCCGGCGCACGATTTCGGGGCCGAGCGCGGCCGCGGTCTCCCAGCGCACATTGTCGCGATCCGTCCATGCCTGGCTCAACGCGATCGACGGAATGCCGAGCAGCATTCCGGTCATCGCGCCGCCGACGGTGCCGGAAAACACGGTTTCCAGCCCAAGATTGGCGCCGCGATTGACCCCCGACAGCAGCAGCTGCGGGGGCGCGTCGGCCATCAGGTGACAGATGCCCATCACCGCACAATCCCCCGGCGTGCCGGTAATCCCGTAGCGCCGCAACCCGCGCTCGCTGACGCGGATCGGATGGTGCAGACTGACGGCGTGCGAGACGCCGCTCTGGTCGTGTTCGGGCGCGACGACCCAGACCTCGCGCGCGAGCTGGCTTGCGATGTGCTCGAGCACCGCCAGTCCCGGCGTCTCGACGCCGTCGTCATTAGTGATGAGAATGCGATCCAGCACTGCACCGCTCCGATAAAATGCAATCACTGATCCTATACTCCGACAGAACCGAGCAGGGGCGCGCATAATGGCCACAACCGGAACACGCAACCTGATCACGGATATCGCTGGGATCTTGGTAGGTCAGGCGGAGGACCGCGGCGGCTTCACCGGCACGACTGTCGTACTCGCCGAGCAGCCGGCAGTCGCCGCGGTCGACGTCCGCGGCGGCGCTCCGGGCAGCCGTGAGACCGAACTGCTGGCGCCGGAAGCTCTGGTCGATCGCGTCGACGCCATCGTGCTGTCCGGCGGGTCGGCCTTTGGCCTCGATGCGGCAGCCGGCGTGATGGACTGGCTCGCCCACGCGGATCGCGGTTTCTCAGTGGGATCGGTGAGAGTGCCGATCGTGCCGGCGGCGATCCTGTTCGACCTTGGCTTTCCCGGGCGGCGGGCGTGGAGCGGCGAGCCGCCTTATCGCCCGCTCGGTAGGGCAGCAATCATGGCGGCGGCCAAAGACTTCGCATCAGGCAATGTCGGAGCTGGGCTCGGCGCAACAGCAGGACAGCTGAAGGGCGGGATTGGCAGCGCCTCGTCGCGCCTCGCCGGCGGTGCGACAATCGGGGCGATCGTCGCGGTGAACAGCTGGGGCGCCACGGTCCGTCCAGATTGCGGACGCTTTTGGGCGGCCGCTCTGGCGCAGCCCGGTGAAATCGATCCGCAGCCCTCCGTTCCGGGGGTTGCGGTCGATCCGGAAGACCTATCCGGCTGCGGCCCTGTCATGCCTGCTGCGAACACTACGATTGCGGTGGTCGCGACCGATGCCGCACTCGACAAGCCCGGCTGCCGGCGGCTGGCGATAATGGCGCAGGATGGCATTGCCCGCGCGATCCGCCCGGCCCACACACCGTTTGACGGCGATACCGTATTCGCCTTGTCGACCGGTACTGGAGCCGCTGCAGCGGCAAGCGATATGCCGAAGCTCGGCAATGCGGCGGCGGATTGTCTCGCCCGCGCCATCATGCGCGCCCTGATCGCCGCCGAACCGCTGGGCGGCACTCCGAGCTGGCGCCAGTTATGGGGCACAAAGCCCACTTGAAGGCGTCGGATGGGATTTGGGTACTGGGAATTTCTCGTCTCCCCAGCCGTTGTACCTCTCTTACAAACTATTCAATAGTTAAGAATATTGGGAAGAGGCTTACAAATTTTTTGAATTCTTATGGAAGAGAGGGAATATCTACATCGTTTTAGGGCGACGGCAACTCGCCGCCTTCCATAGGAGAAAATGATGTTGAATTTTTCGCGATGGTCATTGGGCATCTTGGCCTTAACAATTGCGGCGCCAGTGATGGCTCAGCCAGCCCCCAGCAGCATGCCAAGCACCGCCTCACCTTCCTCGCCAAAGAGTGCGGTAGCCGCGCCAAAAACAGATCTCGTCGACATCAACAGCGCCACCGCAGCCGAGCTGAAGATGCTGCCCGGCGTCAGCGACAGCGACGCTGCCAAAATCGTCCAAGGGCGGCCCTATTCGGACAAGAGCCAGTTGCTCGCGAAGAAGATCGTTTCCGAGGCGACCTACGAAAAAATCAAAGGCCACGTGGCGGCCAAGCAACCCCGGTCTTAAAGCACTCTCGGCAGGGTCGCGCCGCCCGGGGGCGCGATCCCGTCTCTCAATTGCCCTGCGCGACAGTTAGTCCGCGCTGCTCCAATAGCGCAGAAATGATTGGCTCGCGGCCGCGAAAAGCGCAATAAAGCTCCATCGGGTCGCGCGCATCGCCGGCGCTATAGATTGCTTTGAGCCGTTTCGCCAACTCAGTGTCGAAGATATTGCCGGCTTCGGTGAACGCCGTGAAGCCGTCGGCCTCCAAGACCTCCGCCCAGAGATAAGCGTAATAGCCAGCCGCATAGCCGCCGCCGGCAAACAAATGCTGGAAATGCGGCAGGCGATGACGCAGGCCGATCTCCCGCGGTACGGCCTTGCCGTCCAGAAATTCGCGCTCGAACCGGTCGGCAGCGAATGCTCCGGCTCGAGCGCTGCGGTGCAGCTCCAGGTCAATGAGTGCCGAAGCGGTGTACTCTACTGTAGCAAATCCCTGGTTGAAGGTTCGTGCAGCGAGAAGGCGGCGCAGCAGACCCTCGGGCAGCGGTTCTCCCGTCTCGTAATGCCGCGCGTACTTCCGCAATGTTTCCGGCGCTGACATCCAGTGCTCGAAAATCTGTGACGGAAATTCCACAAAATCTCGCCGTACTGCAGTGCCGGATTGCGAGCGGTACCGCACCTGGCTCAGCAATGTGTGGAGCCCGTGACCGAATTCGTGGAACAATGTTCGCGCGTCGTCAAAGCTCAATAGAGTGGGTTCACCCTTGGCGAAGTTATTGTTGTTGACGACGATCGGCGTCACCGGCTCATCCAGTGCTTCCTGATCGCGGTAGCGGCTTGACCACGCGCCAGATTGTTTGCCCGGGCGGGCGAGGTTGTCATGCAGAAACAGACCGATATGGGCATCCGCCCCGTCACGGACCTCCCACACCTGCACGTCGGAGTGGTAGACCGGGATATCGGTACGATTTATGAAGCTAAGGCCGAACAATCGGCTGGCAGTGTCGAATGCGGCGCGCACCATATTGTCGAGGACGAAATACGGCTTCACCTCGGCTTCGTGGAGGTCGTATTGGGCCTGACGGACTTTCTCGGCGTAGTAGCGCCAGTCCCAAGGCGCGACCGCTTCGTTCAGGCCCTCGGCCTGCGCTGCCGCCTCGAGCGCCGCCCGCTCTTTGCGCGCCTTCTCCTTGGCCGGCTCCCAGACCCGCGTGAGCAGCCGCTCCACGGCGCCAGATGTCTTGGCCATCGTGTCGTCGAGCCGGTAGTCCGCAAAATTCTCGTACCCGAGGAGCTGAGCCAGTTCGCTGCGCAGCGCGACGATTTCCTCAATGATCGGCCTGTTGTCGCTAGCCCCTTCGTGCGTACCGCGCGCCGCCCACGCTTCCCAAAGGATTCGCCGCAAATCGCGGCGCGACGAGAAGGTTAGAAACGGCTCGACCGCGGAGCGCGCCAGCGTCACGGCATATCGCCCTTCGATCCCGCGCTCTCTGGCCGCCTGCTGAGCTGCTGCGCGGGCGAACGCCGGAAGGCCGTCGAGGTCGGGTTCGTCGAGGATGAGCTGCCAATCCCGTTCGTCATGCAATACGTTTTGCGCAAACAGCGTGTGGAGGGTCGCCAGCCTCTCGGAAATTGTCGCCATCCGCGCTTTTTGCACGGCGCTCAGCAGTGCGCCGCTGCGCACGAAGCGCAGATGGTAGCGTTCGAGCAATCGCAGCTGGTCGGCAGCCAAGCCCAGGCTGATCCGTCGGGCGTGGAGGTCCTCGATGCGCGAGAACAACTTCGGGTCGAAGGCGATCTGCATTTGATGTTGGGCGAGCTTGGGCGCGTAGTCGCGGGCGATAGCTTCCAGCGCGGCGTTTGAATTGCTCGCCTCGAGATTGAAGAAAACCCGGCTGACCCGATCGAGCAGCCGCCCGCTGCGCTCCAGCGCTTCGATTGTATTGGCGAAACTCGGCGGCTCGGCGGACCGAGTAATGGCGGATACCTCAGCGAGTTGCTGCTCCATGCCCTGATTGAAGGCCGGCGGGAAATGCTCGGGACGGATACGGTCAAATGGCGGTACGCCAAATGGCGTATTCCAGATCTCGAAAAATGGGTTTTGTGTCATCTAGCTCTCGGGCAAGGGCTGCGCTGGCGCTCATATAGGGTAGCGGACAAATCGTCCAGGCCAGGATGGGCCTCGTCCGACAACCAAACGGCGAGCCGTTACCCGATAAGAAGCGGCGTCGCAGCCTGCCTCATTTATCAGGCCGATGAGCTGTGCCGGTATAGGCTGTGGCGCGCGGCTGCGAGCGCATGATCGGCGAGCAGAGCGGCGAACTCATCGATTGTGCTGCATGCCACCATCTCAGCCGTAAGGCCGTCGGAGCCAGATTTGATTTCGGCCCGCCGCGCATAATGCGCGTCCTCGATACGACGATAGGGGTAGCCGCGGCGCAACCCCGCTTCGGTTGTCCACGAATCGAACGCGTAGCCTCCCTCGCGCGTCACGATGGGTCCGACAACGGCATGCATGGCGGCCTCCTGTTCGGCAAATGCTGGATCAGCTCTGAGACGCCGAGGTCTGGGCCGAGGGGGGTGGCGCGCCAGCGCTTCCGGGACCGTCGGCGCTGATGGCCGGTGTCTTGGGCCAGGCCGGCATGCACTTGGCGATGAGTACGGTCAAGTCCAGCATCCCTAGGCCGATCGCAATGGCGAGAAGCCAAGCGTTCAGCTCGCCCGCGATCCGCTCGAGCCGAACCAACTGATGTTTCATCTCAGACCTCGTACTCTTCCCGCGGCTGTGATAAACATAAACCACTCATGCTGCGTTGCAACATGAAAATCTCGTAAATTGTTGTTAAATTTTATGTTAATCTCGTTTGCGACGCAGTTGGCAACGGGCCAGTGTCAGTTTTAGGATCCCCCGTAAACCGGGATGACAGCCCCGCGGGTTACGCGATTTGCGGGAGAAGCGAGAAAAACGATAAGCTCTGCAATATCGGCCGGAGCAACCCACCGCGAGAAATTCGCATCCGGCATCGCCGCGCGGTTAGCTGGCGTGTCAAGGATCGACGGGGCCACGGCATTGACCCAGATCTGCTCGTCCACGGTTTCCTGCGCCAAGGCGTGGGTCAGCGCCGCTACGGCGGATTTGGAGGCGGTGTAGGCCACCATCCCGGCCCCGAGCCGCGGCTCGAGAGCAGGTCGGGCTGACACATTGACGATCCGTCCTCCCTCCGCACCGTCCGGACCCGGCGTTGTGCGCGCCCGAAACGCCGCAATGGCGGCCGCCGAGCACAAAAAGCACGACAGCGCATTCATGCGGAATTGCGCGACAAAATCCTTTGCCGAAGTCTCGCCGATCGGCGACATCGCAAAGCCGCCAGCGAGATGGATCGAAGCCCAGAGCGGCGGAAGCGACTGATAGAACTGCTTGACTGCCGCCTCCGCTGCAACGTCGACGTCGCGGGTGATGTGCACCCCGGGGTCGGAAGCATAGGAAAAGCCGTCTAGTTCGGCCGCGAGCAGATTCGGCACGTGGCAGATCGCATTGCTGGCGCGCAGGGCGCCAATCACCGCTCGACCAAGCGCCCCCGTCCCGCCAGTGACGACGACGTGACAGCCCGCAAAATCGACCATGTTGGACTCCCCTCGGATTGGGCCGCGCTGCACTGCGGATTTTCGTCGGTCGCGTCGGCCTCGCTAGTGGGACGCGGCAGGTCTCACTCGATATGGATGCCCGCCTCCTTCGCGACGCGTTTCCAGCGCGGGATTTCCTCACGAATTAACGAGGCAAACGTGGATGGCGGACCACCAACGGCCTCCCCGCCAATTTCGGCGAAACGTTTCTCGGTTTGGGGATCATGGACAATCCGATCGAGTTCGGTATTCAGACGCGTGATCACGCTGGTCGGCGTGCCTTTAGGGGCCAGCACCCCATACCATGAGACAGCCGAGAAACCGGGAAGCGTGTCGGCGATGGTCGGCAGTTCCGGGGCGGCGGGGGCCGGATGCCGGCCGCTCACCGCGAGCGCGCGGAGCCGGCCATCTTGCACCATCGGCATCGCCGCAAGGATCGGCGCCAGCATCATTTGCGCTTTACCCGTGGCTACCGCCGACAACGCTGCTTCGCCGCCCTCGCTTGGCGCCTGTGCGGCATTGATCCCGGCGGTGATCTTAAACAGCTCGAAAGCCATCTGGGTCGGGCCGCCGAGGCCTCCCGAAGCGTAGGTCAGTCGGCCGGGGTAACTCTTGGCATGGGCGAGCAGCTCTTCAACCGAGTCAACGGGAAGCGAGGGGTTCACAACAAGCACGTACGGCGATGTCAGCAGCAGCGAAACCGGCGTGAATGCCGTCTCCGTATCGAAGGGGAGCGAGAGGTAGGTCCCGGGATGAATAACCTGAGCGCTGGTGACCAAAAGCAAGGTGTAGCCGTCCGGTGGAGCCTTGGCGACAAAGTCGCTGCCGACAATGCCGTTGGCGCCCGCGCGGTTCTCTATGACGACCTTCTGTTTGAGGCGCTCGCCGAGTTGCGGGCCAATGATTTCCGCGACAAGGCTCGCTGGCCCATTCGGCGGAAAGGGCACGATGAGATGGATCGGCCGGTCGGGATAGCGATCGGCTGCGGCGGCGCCACAGAGGGCCAGCGCGGCCAGCAGAATGCATAGCCGGATTGATGCTTTCATACGCTCCCTCCAATGACCCTCCCGCAGGCGATCGGCAATCCGAGCTGCAGCAGCGCTGGCGCAACCCTTTATCCCACGGTGGCGGCGCATTTAGCACGACGCCTAGATCTGGTTAGATTTCGCGCGAATCCTATAACGAAAAAGCGTAAATCCGGCCGTCAGCGCCAACATAGACGCGGTCGCCGGCCGGGAGGACAGTCTGAAATCGCCGCAGTCCGGTCATTGCCTCGGCTGCGCCAGCGCCTGTATACACCGGCTCGCCCGTATCCCCGCGATAGCCGTGCAGCCGCTCGTCGCCTTCGGCGCCGACGATCCAAACGATCTGGTTCGAGCGTCCGTCCGTTGTCGTGACGGCCGGAGAACCCTGTCCCCTAAAAGCACCACACCAGGAGGTGGTGATCGCGGGTGGCGAGCCCCCACTGATCTTGAGGAGAGTGAGATTGTTGTCGCGACGAGGGGTAGGACAATCGGCGCCCTGCCCCTGGAAGGCAACGAAGGCGCCGTCACTGCCGGAATACGCCGCCGGCGCGGTGCGTATCGGATAAGTGGCCACGGGCATGGCCGCGAGGCTGCCGCCGATCCCGCCGAGATTGTTGCGATCGAGCAGATAAGCGCGCGCGTCCTTGCCGAGCGCCAGGATGAGCGGCCTGCTACCGGCCTCCGATGGCACATCCAAAGGCAGCGGGTTGCTACCGCCGAGGTCGGCGTCCCGCGCGTCGAGTGCGCGCCAGTCGGTTGGAGCGAAGAAATCCTGCGGCCGATCGCTGTGGCGAAGCTTCGGCTCGAGACGAAAGACCGCCTCGCCATCGTGCCAAATGCTAGCGCCTATCGTGTTGCCAGTTGCGACGAAGAGCGAGCGTCCGTCGCTGCTGATCCCGCCCGGAGCCCAGATCCCGCCGCCCCGCCGGCGCGTGCTCCAGGAGACGATGTCGCGCGGATCCTGCAGGCCAATCCCAACGACCCAGCCGAGATAATCCCCGCAGTCGCCAAAATGGCCGCCAAATGGCACGTAGACCCTGCCGTCGAGGATCGCAAGCGCGCCTCGCTGGTTTTGGAAGCGTGCATTGAAACGCTCTCCGCGAGCCGCCAGCGCATCGGCGATGTCGACGGGCCAGCCCGGCAGTATCGAGCCGTCCCTTAGCGACAGTGCAAAGATCCTATGGTGCGGTCCCGCAGTATCGCCGACCATGGCATCGAGGTAGACCGCTTGTGTCGACGCGTCGATCACCGGGGTGCCGGTGATCCCCAAGGGATCGATATTTCCGCAAGGCTGGGTCAAGAGCGGGACCGGTCGGCCCAAGGATTTGGCCCAGATCTCGCTTCCCGACCGCGCATCGATCGCGTGCACGCCATCATCCTCGGTCGCGACAATGAGCATCGCCGTTTGCGATCCCGGCGGTTGCCAATAGAGCGGCTGAGCGTAGAGGTGGCCCGAAAAGCGCGGCTGAAAACTTGCGTCAAGGCGCAGCGCGCGGGCGCGCTCCCAAGTCAGCGATGGAACGATAAAGTTGCCGTGGCGGTCGGGACTGCCGTGATAGGTGATCACGGACTGCGCCCGGCAGGCGCCGGGGGCCGCCGACGCCAGCAGCATGGCGCCGAGCCAGACGATCGGGGAATGTTTCAGGAACTTCATGGGAACCGCTAGCCGGGGATTGGGCCTACCCGCTAACGCCGTGGAGCATGCGGTGCTCCAAGCGCGAGCCGTAACTCAATCCTCAGATCTCGATCTGCCCGCCCAGTTCGACGACGCGGTTGGGGGGGATGCGAAAGAATTCGGTGGCATCGAGCGCATTGTTGGACATCAGGATGAACAGCTGCTTGCGCCAACGCCGCAGCGGCGAGCGGCGCCGGCTGGGGACGAGCTTCTCGCGGCCGATGATGAACGATGTCTCCATTAAGTTGAAGCGCAGTTGCTGCACCCGGCATTGTGCGAGAGCGCGCAGCAGATTCGGCGCGTCCAAGAATCCGTACCATACGGTCACGGTGAAGAAGCCTTTACCGAGATCGCGGATTTCGAGACGGTCCTCGTTGCGGACATGCGGCACGTCCCTCGTGGCAACGCTCATCAGGACGGTACGCTCGTGAAGGACTTTGTAGTGCTTGAGGGCGTGCAGCAGCGCGGTCGGCACCTGCTGGATGTCGCGCGCCATGATGACGGCCGTCCCGGCAATCCGGGGCGGGTGATCCGGCTTGACGCTGTCGAGAAAGGTCCCGAGCGGCAGCGTGTCGCGCGCCCGCTTTTCTGCGAGAACGCGGCGACCGTGCCACCACGTCGACATGATCGTGAAGACGATTATCGCGACGAGCACCGGCACCCAACCGCCTTCGACGATCTTCAAGAGGTTGGCGCTGAGAAAGGTCAGATCGAGCACGAGAAAGAAGCCGAAGACGCACGCCGCCACCCCGAGGCTCCAGCCGATGCTGCGCATGTAGATGAAGGCGAGGCCACTGGTGATCGCCATCATCCCGGTCACCGCAATGCCGTAGGCCGCACCCAAACTATCAGAGGTTTGGAAGCCCAGTACGAGCAGGATGATCGCGACGAGCAGTCCGGCGTTCGTCAGTGGAACATAGACTTGTCCGATCTCTTGCTCGGAGGTGTGACGGATGTACAGCCGCGGCAGGTAGCCGAGCTGGATGGCCTGGCGGGTTATCGAAAACGCTCCCGAAATGACCGCCTGGGAGGCGATGATCGTGGCGGTCGAAGCGAGCGCGACGAGCGGATACAATCCCCAGCTCGGAACCAGATGATAAAACGGGTTCCGCAGCGCCTCGGGCTGCTCCAACAGCAGCGCGCCCTGGCCGCAGTAATTGAGTAAGAGCGCCGGCAGAACGACGTAAAGCCACGCCGTTCGCAAGGGCCGGCGCCCGAAATGACCCATATCGGCGTACAAGGTCTCGGCCCCTGTGACTGCCAGGAAGACCGCGCCGAGCATGACGAAGCCCGGCCATGGCGCGCTGATCAACAGATCGAGGCCATGCCAGGGGTTGAGCGCGAGCAGGATTCTCGGATGCTGCACGATGTTCGCAAGACCCAGCAGGGCGAGCACGGCGAACCAGATGAGCATGATCGGGCCAAACAGGCCGCCGACGGTCGCCGTGCCGCGCCGCTGCACGAGAAAAAGCGCGATCAGCAGAACGAGCGAGATCGGCACCACGTAGGGATCGAAAATCGGCGTCGCGACCTTCAGCCCTTCGACAGCACTCAGCACGGAAATGGCCGGCGTGATGACGCCGTCGCCATAGAACAAGGCCGCACCGACGAGCCCCGCCGCCATGATCCAAAACCGGCCGCGGGCGTTGGCGCGCGCCTTCCGCAGCGTCAATGCCGTCAGCGCCAAGAGGCCGCCCTCTCCGGCGTTGTCGGCCCGCATGATGACGTAGACGTACTTGACCGTTACCACGATCAGCAGCGACCAAGTGATCAGCGAGATGACGCCGAGGATGGATCGCTCATTGGTCTCGCCGAACTCGATCAGGGATTGGCGCACGGCATAGAGCGGCGAGGTGCCGATATCACCATAGACGACGCCGAGGGCGGCAATCGTGAGGGTGCGCAGGATTCCTAAATCAAGAGCCCGGCGCGGGGATATATCCGCGGTCACTGGCTGTGCTGCTCTGCTTCCACCAACGGGATGCTGCAGTTGGGCGATCGGCTTGCCGACGATAGGATACGGGTTCGAGGAATCTCTAGAGGGGTCGATCTGAAAATTCCATCAAGATCGTCCGGACGTGAGAGGTCGCCTCTCCGGCTCTTCCTAATACGCTAGAAACAATCCTGGGGGGAGTCAGATCCAGGCGGGTCCACGCCGCTCCGCGCTCTGGCGGCCGAAGGGAAGCCGCGATGGCGCGCCGGCTCAGTATTGTACAGCCGGCACGAACGGCCTATTTCGGGAAGGCGCGAGATCGGCCGCTGCCGGCAACCATGGGATGATCGTCCTCGGGGAGAAGGGTTCTATGCGGAACGCATTATGGACCATAGTTGCCTTGCTCGCTCTCGGCTACACGCTGCTGCCGGCGCCTCCCGCCCTCGCCGGTTACGGGGCGATCGCTTGGGACCGCGGCAGCGGCAAGTATGGCGTAAGCTGGAACCAGCCGACACAGCGGCGCGCCGAAGAAGCAGCGCTTGGCGAATGCGGCGCCAGCGGGTGCAAGGTGGTGGGCAAAGTCGGGCCGGCGATGTGCGGCGCGCTGGCGATGACGGCGGATGGCAAACACGCCGGCGCAGCGTGGCGCAAGGACCGGGAAGCCGCCCGCCTCGCGGCCCTCAAAAATTGCGACAAGGACCAGGCCGGCGAATGCACGGTCCGCATTACTGACTGCAACAAATAGCGTCGCAGCGCACCACCCGGTGCGAAAGCCGCCAGCCCTGCGGCGGAGCTTTATTCGCGAGAGGAGGTCTTGCGCTCCCAGTACCCGGCGGCCGCGGGAAAAACGGTGCAGCAGCGCGTCGCTTCGGGCGGGCCGTCCAGCGTGTCTGCAGCGGCGCGCCATACCGCGTAATGCGGCGCCGCTCTGTGCGCCTCGAGTGCCGCGTCGTCGCGATAGACCTCGTAAAAGTAATAGACGTTCTCGTCCCGTCCGTCCTGCAAGACATTGAAGCGCATGCAACCCGGTTCGTCTCGCTCGGAGCCGAGGGCATCCACCTCGATCGCTCTGAGGAAGCGCTCGCGTTCGCCCGGCTTCACACGGACCTTCACCCACATCGCCAGCATTTGGGCTTCCTTTCTGTTGTCAGGAGATTGTCGATTTCGGATATCTTGAACACCCGTCAACGTCAACGCGAGGGGAGAATCGTCATGAAGGTGGTCACGCTCAAAGACATCCCGAATGTTCCGGTGGAAGGCGCCGCCGAGCCGATTGCCGGTTGGACGGGCCCGGTTCAACGGTCGCGTCAGACCATCCTCCAGCCCGGCGAGTCCGCGAATTACAACTGCAGCGTCGTGAACTTCAGCCAAGGCTGCACGACCGGATGGCACACGCATAATTGCGATCAGCTGCTGATCGTGACCTCGGGCTCCGGCATGGTCGCGACAGAGCATGAACAGCGCGAGATCAACGTCGGCGACGTCGTGCACATCAAGGCCGGCGAGCGCCACTGGCATGGCGCCAAGGCCGATACGACAATGGGGCACGTCACGATCACTCTCGCCGGCGGTCAAGCCACCTGGGGATAGTCCACCGTGCGCGTCTTCGCGGCCGCTGCGCTGTTGGTGGCCGCGTTCGCGGGCGGGCGGGCCGAGGCCGCCGCCAGGCTCGATCGCGCGCCATATGGCACCACGCAAGCCGGGCAGGCAGTCGACATCTTGACGATGACGAACGACCACGGGCTGCGGGTGCGGTTCCTGAGCTTTGGCGGTGTCATCACCGAGATCGACGTGCCCGACCGCACGGGCCGGCTCGACGACATCGTGCTCGGCCTCAGAACCTTGCGGGACTACGAGACGCTCCCCGGCCATTTCGGCGCGATCACGGGCCGTTACGCCAACCGCATCGGCGGCGCGCAGTTCACGCTGGGCGGCCAGACCTACCATTTGATCGCCAATAACGGCCCCAACACGCTGCATGGCGGCCCTGACGCGCTCGATCGACGGGTCTGGACGGTGTCGCCCATCACCATTCCGCACGGTGTTGCGGCGATGCTGAGCTATGTCAGCCAGGACGGCGATCAGAACTTTCCCGGGACGCTGACGACGCATATCACCTACACGCTGACCGAGGACGACGCGCTGCAGATCAGCTACGTCGCGAGCACCGACAGGGATACCGTCGTCAACTTCACCAACCATTCCTACTTCAACCTGGCCGGCAACGGCTCGGGGTCCGTCGCCGACCAGCTGTTGCTCGTGAACGCCGACCGCTACACCCCGACTGGACCCGATCAGATCCCCACCGGAGAGATCTCACCGGTCGAAGGCACGCCGCTCGACTTCCGGCAGATGATGCCGATCGGCGCCCGCCTCAACAGCGCGTTCCAGCAGATGGTCTATGCGCACGGCTACGACCACAACTTCGTGCTTAACAACCCCGCCGGCGGCGGCATAACCTTTGCCGCGCGCGTTTACGACCCGCGCAGCGGCCGCGTCATCGATTGCTTCACCAACGAGCCTGGTGTGCAAGTTTATACCAGCAACGGCATGAACGGCTCGGTGGTCGGGTCATCCGGCACGACCTATCGCCAGACCGAGGGGTTCACGCTCGAGACGCAGCACTTCCCCGACAGCCCTAACAAGCCAAATTTTCCGAGCAGTGAGCTGAAGCCGGGGCAGGAGTTCCGTTCGACGACGATCTTCCGCTTCGCGACGGATGTTCCGCTGCCGCCGCCGCCGCGCTGAGGGTGGGCCGGTTCAGGGTAGGGCGGGTGCAACCCGCCATTGCGGCCGCGAGACGGCGGGTTACGCTGCGCTCCACCCGTCCTACGAATTGCGGCTACCGCTACTGCAGTGAACGCAGTCCCTCGGGTCAGTACGAGCGCGGCATCCCCAAGACGTGCTGGCCGATATAGGCGAGGATGAGGTTGGTCGAGATCGGTGCGGTCTGGTAGAGGCGCGCTTCACGCCATTTGCGTTCGATGTCGTATTCCTTCGCAAATGCGAAGCCGCCATACGCGGAGAACGTCGCCTCGGCGGCATGCCAGGTCGCCTCGGAAGCCAAGAGTTTTGCCATATTGGCATCGGCGCCGCATTCCTTGCCGTCGTCGAAGAGCGCCGCTGCGCGGCGGCAGATCATGTCCGCGGCTTCGAGCTCGGCATAGGCGCGCGCAAGCGGGAATTGGATGCCCTGGTTCTGCCCGATCGGGCGGTCGAAGACGACCCGCTCCCTCGCGTATTCGACGCCCTTGTTCAGCAGCCAGCGGCCGTCGCCGATGCATTCCTGCGCAACCAGAATGCGCTCGGCATTCATGCCGTCGAGGATGTAGCGGAAGCCCTTGCCTTCCTCGCCGATCAGGTTTTCCGGCGGGACTTCGAGATTGTCGAAGAACACCTCGGTCGTGTTGTGGTTGATCATCGCCTCGATCGGGCGGATCTCGACGCCTTTTCCCAGGTTCTCGCGCAGGTCTACGAGAAATACCGACAAACCGTCGGTCCGCCGCTTGACCTCGTCGACCGGCGTCGTACGCGCAAGGAGAAGCATCAGATCGGAGTGGCGCGCCCGCGAGGTCCAAACCTTCTGCCCGTTGACGACATACCGGTTGCCCTGCTTGACCGCGCGCGTCTTGAGCTTTGTCGTGTCGGAGCCGGTTGTGGGCTCGGTGACGCCAAACGCCTGCAGCCGCAACTCCCCTGACGCGATCTTTGGCAAGTAGCGCCGCTTCTGCTCTTCGCTGCCGTGCCGCAGCAGGGTACCCATGATGTACATCTGCGCGTGCCCTTGGCTCGCGGTGCAGCCGGAGGCGTTGATCTCCTCGAGGATCACTGCGGCGGCGCGCAATGGCAGCCCCGAGCCGCCATATTCCTCCGGGATCAGCGAAGCGAGAAACCCGCCCCGCGTCAGTTCGGCGATGAATTCGGTGGGATAGGCCTGCTCTGCCTCCAGGTTGCGCCAATAGGCGCCGGGATAGCGCTCGCAGATCTTGCGGATCGCTTCGCGCAGCTCGGGATAATCCTCACCGAGCGCCACCATTGTCGGCACATCGCTCATCGCCCGCTCCTTTCCGCAGATGTCGGCGGCCAAAATAGCCCTGGCCGGCGGCAAATTCACCCGGTGCGCACGGCGCGGTACTCGCGGCGGACAATCTCCAACAGCTCTTCGGCCGAGGTCGCGGCGGCCTCGCTTTCGAACGTGATCTCGCCGTGCTGCATCAGCACCACGCGGTCGCAGATCTCTAAGGTCTGAGCGTAATTGTGCGCGATCATCACGATCGCAATGTCGCCGCGCGGACGCAGCCGCTCGATCAGCTCGATGATCAGCCGCGCCTCGCGCGCGCCCATCGCCGCAAGGGGTTCGTCGAGCAGCAGGATGCGCGCCTTGGAATAGACCGCGCGCGCCACCGCGATCGCCTGGCGTTGCCCGCCTGAGAGCGCGCCGGCCTCGACCTCGACCGAAGGTATGTCGACACCGATTTCGGCAAGCGCTTCGGCGGCGCGGCGCCGCATCTCGCGGTGGTTCAACAGCCGCAACGGCCCGCCATGCAGCAGCTCACGGTTCAAAAACATGTTGTGGTAGATGCTGAGACCGTTGACGAGCGCCAGATCCTGATAGACGCATTCAATCCCGAGCGCTCGGGCGTCATCGACAGAAGCGAGTTGCACCGGTCTTCCGTCGACAAAGATGTGTCCGGAATCGGGTTGGTGATAGCCGGTCAGGATCTTTATGAGGGTCGATTTGCCGGCCCCGTTGTCGCCGAGAATGCCGAGCGTCTCGCCCCAATTAACGGCGAGCGACACGCCGGCAAGCGCAGTGATCGTGCCGAACGTCTTCACGACGTTCTCGGCGCGGATCGCCTCGGTCGTCCCGCTCACGCGGGGCCGCCGCCGCGCAGCCGCGCGAGATGGATGTTGGCGATCATCGCGATCAGAATCGCGGCGCCGATCACGATATCGAATGTGAAGGCGTTGATGCCCTGCAACGTGAAGCCGTCCTGCAAGACGCCGAGCATGATGCCGCCGACGAGCCCGCCGATGATCGTGCCGGCGCCGCCGGCGATCGCCGTGCCGCCGATGACGCCGGAGGCGACGCCCAAAAACATGATGTTGCTGCCGCCAGCCAACGGGTCGATCGAGCCGACACGAAACGCTTCGAGCAGTCCGGTCAGCCCGCCCAAGGTGCTGGTCAGCACGAAATTGCCGATCTTGATGCGGTTGATCGCGATGCCGGCCTCGGCGGCCGCGATGATGTTGCCGCCGATCGCAACCGTATGCAGCCCCCAGCGCGTGTGGCGCAGCACGACGTGCATGATCGCGACGATGACCAACGCCCAGACGATTTCGGAATATGCCCAGACCCCCATGATCCCAGTGAGCAGCGGACCGCCCGCCGTGTTCGCTGGATAGCCGCGCGAGATCGTCAGGGTCAGCCCCGTAATCAGGAACAGCATGCCGAGCGTCGTGATGAACGACGGGACGCGAAGCCCGATCGTGATCAGGCCGATGATGAGGCCAATCAGCGCGCAGGCGGCAAGCGCGGCGAGAATCGCCAGCGGTACCGGCAGGCCGAAATCGTGCACGTTCTCCATGAGAAAGGGCGCTAGCGCGAAAACCTGCCCGACGGAGAGATCAATTTCGCGGCAGATCAGCAGCATGATTTCGCCGCAGGCAATAATTACCGGCGCGGCAACAAACTGGGACAGGGTTTGGATGTTTGCGTTGGTCAGAAAATTTTGGTTCGCCAGCTCGAAATAGATGATGAGCGCCGCCGACACGACGACGACGCTCGCCTCCGGCCGCAGCAGGAGCCCGTACGCGCGCCGGGTCAGCCCATCGTGCCGGCCTGCCTGCGCCGCATCCCGAGACACGTGTCTTGGCGCCTCGGCTGGCACGTCAGCCGCCGATTGCGCCGATATGCGGCACGATCTGCGCTTCCTTTGCGCTGCCTTCGTAACGCGTCTTGGTATTGAGGTAGGGCCCGACCGCGTCCTTCGTGACGAATTTGAGACCGGTGTCGATGTCGGCCGGTCCGACCAACCCGCCCGACACCTTCCATACGAACATCTCCATGACCGTATAGAAGCCCTGCAGATAGGGCTGCTGGTCGATCACGAAATCAAGGAAGCCGTCGCGCACCGCTTCGAGCGATTTCGGCAACAGATCATAACCGCCTGCATGCACCCCCTTCTCCGGTAGGTTGTACTGCCGGCTGATGACCCCGCAGTTCATCGTGTCGCCGCCGCTGACGCCGAACATGCCTTTAACGTCCTGGTTGCCGAGGTAATAAGCCTGGATTTTCGACAGACCGGCATTGGCGGCCGGATCGGTCGCGATCATCGTCGCCTGGATGTCGGCGCCCGATTTCTTGATCGAATCCATCGCGCCGTCGACGCGCGGCTGCAGGTTCAGTTGGCCCGGCGTCGCGATGAAAATAGCGACTTTGCCGGAGCCGACGAGCTTGACGATGCGCTCGCCCATCATCTGGCCGGACAGGAAAAGGTCCTGGCCGATATAGGCGAGGCGTTTGTTGCTGTGCGAGTCGGCATTGTAGCTGAACACCGGGATGCTGGCGGCGAGCGCGTTCTCGACCGGCCGGTCGAAACCCTTCGGATCGACCAGGCAAACCGCGATTGCGTCGGCCTTGCCGGCGATCGCGGCGTTAAACGCGTTGACCATTTGCGCGACGTCGGAGGTCTCCGATCCGGTCCATTGATAGTCGACGCCGAGCAGCGCGCAGGCATCCTGAATGCCGTATTGGCACGCGACGAAAAACGGGTTCGACGTCACGTGATTGACCAACACGAATTTCCAGCGCGGATGCTCCGGAAACGGCCCGGCCTCCGCCGCCTGCGCGCGGCCAGCCGCGGCGATCAGCGCCGCCGCAACAGGGCCCGCGGCAATGCCGCGCATAAGGGCGCGACGCGGCGGTGCCGTCGCAACCGAAGCGGCCATATCGCGCGAGTGTCCTCCCATCTCGCATTCTCCCTATTCGGAATGCGCCCGCTCGCTGAGCGCCGTGTCGCGCCAAACATACCCGGCTCATCCCGCGCGGTCACGAGGACACCGTCGGGGCAACAAACCTCTGCCCTCGGCGCCGCCACGGTGCTAAGGGCTTGCGTGGTACCTTTGCTTGGAGCATCCATCGATGTCGAGCATTCGCCCGCTCTCCGGCCTCACCGTCATCGAGATTGGTCACAGTGTCGCCGCGCCCTATGCCGGGATGATCCTCGGTGAGCTCGGCGCCGAGGTCGTCAAGGTCGAGAACCCGCGAGGCGGCGATGCCGCCCGCGGCTGGGGCCCCCCGTTCAGCGAAGGGACCGCGACCGCTTTTTATGCATTCAACCGCGCCAAGCGGGGCATCACGATCGACCTGACGGATCTGGACCAGGTCGAAAAACTGCACAGCCTGATCCGCGACCGCGGCGATGTGCTGCTGCATAATCTCAAGCCCAGCACGCTCGATCGCTACGGCCTCTCCGCCGCGGCATTGATGGTCGAAAAGCCGAGCCTCGTCTGGTGCAACATCGGGGCCTTCGGCGCGACCGGGCCATTGCGCGACCGTCCGGGCTACGACCCGATGATGCAGGCCTATGGCGGTCTGATGAGCCTGCTGGGCGAGGATGGAAGGCGGCCGGTACGGGTAACCGTGTCGATCATCGATATGGCGACGGCGATGTGGGCGGTCATTGGCATCCTAGCGGCATTACAGGAGCGGGCGCGCACCGGGCGCGGCGGGCTTGTCGACGCTTCCTTGTTCGAAACGACGCTCGCTTGGATGACCCTGCCGATCGCGGCCTATCTCGCCAATGGAGAGGTCCCGAAACGGTACGGCTCCGGGATCGAGCAGATCGTGCCGTACCAGGCCTTTGCCGCCGCCGACGGCCATATTATGGTCGCCGCCGGCAATGACAATCTCTTCCGCCGATTGTGCGAGGCGATCGGGCGGCCGGGCCTTGCCGAGGACGCGCGGTTTCGCACGAACAAGGATCGGGTCGTCAGTCGCGACGTCCTAATCCCGATCCTCGCCGACCTCTTCGCTGCCGAGCCGGTGGCAATGTGGGCGGAGCGGCTGGAAACCGCGGCCATTCCCAACTCGCCGATCCAGACCCTCGATCAGGTCGTCGGTGACGCGCAGACCGCGGCGCTCGGCATCATCCAGCACTTGGGCCCACTGTCGCTGATCGGCTTACCGCTCTCCTTCGACGGCGTCCGCCCGCCCTTTGCGAAGCTGGCGCCGCGGCTCGGCGAGGATAATCGCGAAATTCTCCCGAGATGAGGGTCACCGCGGGCTGTTGCATCGCGCTGTTGTTGAGCGCGGCATGCGGCTGCGCTCAGTCGACAGCGACGGAAGGCTCTGCGCAGTCCGGTGCCGGCGACGCGCGAGGAGACGAGCTCGCCCTGCCGCGCTTCATCGGCGTGGTCGGTACAAAGGCGCAACACGCGCCGCCCTTTCTCGGCGTGCCGGACACGAATTTCTATTGTCTACGCAGCTTTATCGATCGCCGAAGCGGTGAAACCCTCCACCAGCTCTATGTCTCCGACAGCTATTCCGGGACGGAACGGCAGTGGGACGCCGCGCGCGACGAGCAGGGCCACTCCCTGCGCTTCGTCGAGATCGGGAGACACGAAATCACCTGTGATGGAGGCTGTGCGTATCTCGAGGAATTCGCCGCGGACATTCCGGAAAGCCAACTGCGCGCCAATCCTCGAGGCCTTACAGTGATTTTCTCGGCGAGATCGGGTGCCGAGAAGCGGATTTCGCTATCGGACAGTCAAGTTTCCGCGCAGCTCTCGGCGGTCGATCGTGAACGCAATCCGGTGCAGCCGACCGCAGCGCTCACAAGGCCGCAACCGCCGTCTCACCAGTAGGCCGAGAGGCTTTGGTTCAGCGGGATGGTCTTGCAGCCGTCGATATCGGGTGCGGACGGGATGCCCGGGCCGATGCAGGGATCGTGTTGCGGGATTACGGCCCGGGCGACTTGCCGATGCGGGTGCGAGTCGCTGCGCGGGCAAGCCGCGGCGCTTACTCCCGCCATGAGGAGCAGCAACACTCCCAGGAACCCCCAAGCAGAGGCGACGACACGCCAACTTCCGATTTGGGGTCCGGTCTCAGGTTCGCGCTCGAGTTCGATGGCATCGATCATGATCTGCCTCATGATGTTGCGCCGCAACTAAATAGGTTGGGCTGTTTACGCGCCAGACCACGCGAGTATCCCCGTTATGCCATCACATTGCGGTGATTGACCGAACTCCGCGGGCAACATCGACGGAGCGCGGAGCTCGTCATATATTGCCGCACGACATTTGCGGAGGCGCGCATGAAATTCGGACTATTCGGCGGGGCGCGCGCACGCGGCGGCCCGGCCGGCGACAGCCACGCTTATCACGACTTCGTCAACTACGTCGTAGAGGCGGAGAAGCTGGGCTTTTCGAGCGTCTTTCTCGTCGAGCATCACTTCACCGGTTTTGGCCAAGTTTCGGCGTCGATGAGCCTGCTCGCTTATCTTGCCGCTCGTACCGAGCGCATCCGGCTCGGCACCGCCGTGGTCGTGTTGCCATGGCACAACCCGATCCTTGTCGCCGAACAGGCGGCTACTCTCGACCTGCTGTCGACTGGCCGGCTCGATTTCGGTGTCGGCAAAGGCTACCGCGCCTACGAATTCTCGGGTTTCTGCATCCCGCCCGAAGAGGCCACCGAGCGCTTCGACGAAGCGATGGCGGTGATCCGCAAGGCCTGGACGAGCGCCGGCAGGTTCTCGCATCACGGCAAACGCTGGCATTTCGACAACGTCGTCGTCGAGCCGAGCCCGATCCAGCAGCCGCATCCGCCGTTCTGGCTCGGCGCCGGCAGCGAGGAGTCGATCCGCCGCGCCGCGCGCGAGGGATACAACCTTTTGCTCGATCAAATCGCACCAACCCATCTGACGATCGAGCGCGTCGGAATTTTTCGGCATGAATGCGAGCGGGTGGGCCGGCCTTACGACCCAATAATGGTCGGCGTGACACGCGGATTGCAGATCGTGCACAACGAGGAGGAGCGCAAGCGCGCGATCGTCACGCGGCGACAGGTGCTAAGGAACATCGGCGATCTCGCGCGCGGCCCCGGCGCCGAGCGCTACGCACACATCAAGGAGGATGAGGGCTCGTTCGTGCTCGACGACGCGCCGCTGCTCGGCACACCGGAGGAGATCATCGCGCGGCTGAAGCGCCTCGAAGCGGGCGGTGTCGAGCATGTCCTGTTCGCCGCGCCCGGCGCTTCGGTCGCCGGTCTGCGCACCTTCGCCGAGGAAATCATGCCTGCCTTCGATCAGGAGCCGATGGCTCTAGCGCAAGTGTGAGTGCGAGGAGGACAGATGGAACAGCGGGTTGCGATTGTTACCGGCGGGTTGCGCGGGCTCGGCCGCGCGATGGCCTTCGGCCTCGCACGTGAAGGACACCATGTTGTTGCGGTCGGCCACATCGACGCAGATATCGCTGAGGTTGAGGGATTGACGGCCGGAAGCAATATCGCCGGGCAGCTCCTCCCGCTCGTCGCCGATCTGCGCCGGCCCGCCGATTGCGATCGCATTGTGGCAATGGCGGCGCAACGGTTCGGCGCAGTACACATCCTCGTCAACAATGCGGGGCTCACCTTTACGACAATAGACCCGGCCCGCTATCGCCGCGCCGAGCCGCAGAAATTCTGGCAGGTGTCGGACGACATTGTGCGCGCGGTCATCGAGACGAACTACATTGCCGCGGACCAGATGGCCCGCCGCGTTGCGCCCGCGATGGTCGAGCAGGCGTGGGGTCGCATCGTCAATGTGACAACCAAGCTCGATACGATGAACCGGCCGCACACCTCGCCCTACGGCGCCTCAAAGGCGGCGCTCGAAATGGCGACCGAGGTGTGGTCAAAGGAGGTCGAGGGCACGGGCCTCACAATCAACATTGTCAACCCGGGCGCTGGCGCCAACACGCCGGGCATGGCCGAGGAAATGCGCCAGATGAGCCGCGAAGGCCGCGGCCCGCGCCTCGTCGAGCCCGAGGAAATGGTGCCGCCGCTGCTCTATGTCGTCTCGCGCGAGGCCGGCCGGATCAATGGCTGGCGCTTCGACGCCAATCTCTGGGACCGGTCATTGCCGCCAGCCGAGGCCGCGCGCCGCGCCGGCCGCCCTGCCGGCTTCGAGCTGCACCCGCAGCCTGATTGAGCATGCGGGCGGCCGTCATTCCTCCGGGAAACCGGCGCGGCGGAGGCCGGCGTACACGGTTTTCTCCATAAGCGCCTGCCACGGCGCAGATGCATGCCCCGTCGTCATCAGGTAGGCCCGCCATTTCACGATCGAGCTAATTTCCGGCTTCAACTTGAGCGCCTCGGCGATGTCGCCGTGCGCCTCTTCGAGATCGCCAGTGAGGCCCAGCGCGCCAGCCAGAGTCAGACGGACATACCAGATGCGAAAATTCTGCGCCCGGGCCTTTCTTAGAAAGCCCATTGCCTCGTCGGTGCGGCCTACGAAAAGATGAGACAACCCGATAAACAGATAGCTAGGCATCAAGGCCTCGCGCGGACTAATCCGCAGCGCCTTTTCAATATATTGGATTGTCAGTTCCGGCTGGCCGAGGAATGACATGGTCAGGCCCAATTGACGAAACGCGAATGCGTTGTTGCGATCCAGCGATATGGCGGTCTCCAGCTCCGATCGGGCCTCCGCTAATTGGTTGTCGCTCCGGCGCACGAGCCCCATCACCGCGTGTGCCATCGACTCGTTCGGCTCGCGAGCGAGAACTTCGAGGAGCAACTGCTCGGCGCGGGCCCTGTCCTTTTCGGCCGAAGTGCTGAACCCGTCTACAACCTTGCTAGCCAAAATCCGAGCGATCCGGATCCTGGCGCCGATCGAACGCGGCTCGGTTTCGAGCGCCCGCTCGAAGGCCTGCAATGCCTCTTGCGTGTTTTCCGAAGAAAATGGTCGGGACCACAAGGCCCGGCCGCGCATGACGAGGTCGCGCGCATCGGGATCGACCGCAGCTTCTGCCCCGATACGCAGAGCCGCTGCCTGCACGATTTCCAAGTCGAGTGTCCGCGCGAGACGGCCGGTGATCTCGTCCTGCGCTGCCGCGAGATTGGCGCGATCGGTGTCGAACCGGTCGGCCCAAAGATGCGCGCCGCTTTCGGTGTCGATCAACTGCGCGTTCACTCGAACTTGGTCGCCGGTCCGCCGTACGCTCCCTTCGAGGACATAACGCACGTTGAGCTCACGGCCGATCTGCTTCGCGTCAATCGGTTTGCCCTTGTAGGTAAAGGCTGTGTTGCGGGCGATCACGAAGCTGTCGGAGATCCGCGAGAGATCGGTCGTTAGGTCGTCGGTGACCCCGTCGGCGGAATATTCCTGGTCAGGGTCGTTCGACAGATTGGTGAAAGGCAGGACAACAATCGACAGGCGAGGGGCCTGCTTTGTTTCCGCGACGCTCAGAAGCCCGCTCCCGGCGACGGGCGCCTCCGTTGGTCCAGCAGGAGGAGTTCCTTTGGGCCACAACCACCAGCCGGCGACCGCGATGCACATCAACGCAACCGCACTCGCCGGAATGACAATGCGGCGCAAGCTTCGGGCTCGGCCCAACGGCGCCACAGCTGCAACCAGCGGCGTCGACGCGACAGCAACCGCGGTCATCGCGTAGACACGCACAGGCCGCGCGATGTTCTTGACGCTCTGCTCGCCAATATCAGCGAACGGGTATGGGAGCTTGTCGCGGATCTGGTCGCGCACGACTCGCGAGATGCAGATGCCGCCGGGATCGGCCAATGCTTCCAGCCGTGCGGCGATGTTGACGCCGTCGCCGTAGATGTCGTCGCCGTCGATGATCACGTCGCCGAGATTGACCGCGATGCGAAAGGTGATGCGCTCGTTCTCGGGCGTTTCGGCATTGCGGTCGATCATTGCCCGTTGGATCTCGGCGGCGCAGCGCACAGCCTCGACGACGCTCGGAAACTCGATAAGCAAACCGTCGCCGGTAGTCTTTACAATGGGCCGCGATGCTCGTTGATCTTTGGGTCGATAAGCTCGCGGCGATGCGCCTTCAGGCGTTCGAGCGTGCCTTCCTCATCCGCGCCCATCAGCCGAGAGTAACCGGCCATATCGGCGGCGAGGATCGCGGCGAGACGGCGTTGGACGGGCTGCTTCATTGACCTTTCCCTGCCGATTAGATCATAGCACAAGCCGCAATCTGGGGCAGAAATCGCCGCTCGCTGAAAGGCCGCCAAACCTGGCACTTGCTTGCTATCTTAATCAGCTATAGATATTGATATCAATTATCTGAGAGACTCGAATGGCCACCACGCAGTTGCTGATTCGATTGCCGGACGGGCTGGTCAGGCGGTTCAAACGCAGTGTTTCGCCGCGCCAACGGAGCAAGTTCATCGAGCGGCTGCTGGAAGAAGCCCTGCCCCCTGATGACGGCGGCGATGACGATCCCCTCTATCAAGCCGCGCTGGCCGTGGAGAAGGAGGAGCAGTTATCGAGCGAGATGGCCGACTGGGAAATTGCCACCATTGGCGACGGGCTCGGCGACGGTAGTCCTCATCGAAACACCGGTAAATGAGGGCTTCGGGGCCGCGTGCCAACCTGACTGGAATTCGGCGCGGCGATATCTTGTGGGTGAATCTTGACCCAACCGAGGGTGGCGAAATTCGTAAGCGTCGGCCCGCGGTCGTCATTACTGCCAACGCGCTCAATCGCGCCCGCCGGACGGTTATCGTCGTGCCGCTTTCGACAGGCCCTCAACCAAGGCCGCCCCTCGTGATCGCCACGCCATCGGCGGGACCAAATTCGGTCGCTATCTGCGATCAGCTGAGGGCAGTAGACAAACGACGCCTGACCCGCGTCTCAGGGCGGCTTGCTGATATGGATCTGCGATCAATCGAGGCGAGCATTCGCCGCGTTCTGGAACTTTGAGCTCGACACGCTCAGGCGTGGTAATCCGAGGCGACGGTCTCGTCGAAACGCGCGCGTTCCGCGGCCAGCGCGTTGAACAGCGGGGTGAGAACCGCCGCCACGACAATATTGAGGACCACGGTGTAGAGCGCGGTATAGCCGGGAAACGTAAAGCCGGCGATTTGCAGCGGGTAGGTCGGGGTCAGGTTGACCGCAGCGGCCATGACGGTGCCGAACGCAATCCCAACGGCCCAGCCGATGAGTAACGCCCAGTCGTTGAACCAGCGCGTATAGGCGCCGAGGATCACCGAGGGCAATGTCTGAATGATCCAGATGCCGCCCAATAGCTGCAGATAGATCGCATATTGCGTCGGCACAAAGATAATGAACACGAGCGCGCCGAATTTGACGATCAGCGACACCCATTTCGCCATCTGAGCTTCTTGCTGGTCGGTCGGGTTGTTGTTGATGAATTCGCGGTGGATGTTGCGCGTGTAGAGATTGGCGGCGGCGATCGACATGATTGCTGCCGGCACCAGCGCGCCGATGCCGATTGCGGCAAACGCGACGCCGACAAACCATGACGGGAAGCTGCGCAGGAACAGCGCCGGCACCGCGAAATTGTTGCCGAACTGTTTGAACCCGGCGGCGTATTCGGGGAGGCCGGAAACCCCGGCGGCGATCGCGTAGAAGCCGACAAGCGCCAGCAAGCCGAGCATGAAGGAATAACCCGGCAACAGCGCGGCATTACGGCGGACCGCGCGGCCGCTGCTTGCGCTCAGAATCCCGGTCACCGAGTGCGGGTAGAGGAAGAGCGCCAGTGCTGAACCGAACGCCAATGTCGCGTAGGCGCTGTAGGCGCCGCTTGTATTGGGGCCCGGAGACGCCAGTAGTAATTTCGCCGGTGGGACGGCCGCGAAGATCTTGCCGAAGCCGCCAAGCTCGATCGGAATGACGATGACGGCGGTAAAGGCGGTAGTGTAGATCAGAAGGTCCTTGACAATCGCGATCGAGGCCGGCGCGCGCAGACCGCTCGAATAAGTGAAGGCCGCCAGGATCACAAAAGCAATGATCAGCGGCAGGTCGGCGCCCAGCCCCGTTCCCGAAATGCCGAGCCCGCCGATCACGACTTGCAGGCCGACGAGCTGCAAGGCGATGTAAGGCATCGTCGCGACGATGCCGGTAACCGTTATGGCCAGTGCGAGCCAGCGATTGCCGAAGCGGCCGCGCACGAAATCACCGGCCGTGATGTAACGGTGCTTGTGGCAGACGTACCAGATGCGCGGGAACACGAGGAAAAAGATCGGATAGGCGGCGATCGTATAGGGGACCGCGAAAAACGCCACCGCGCCCGCGCCAAAGGCGAGCGCCGGCACCGCAATGAAGGTGTAGGCGGTGTAGAGATCGCCGCCGATCAGGAACCACGTGACAATCGTACCGAAGCGCCGTCCGCCGAGCCCCCACTCGTGCAGCAGGTCGAGATCGCCTTTGCGCCAGTTGGCCGCCGCGAACCCCAACCAAGTGATAAAAGCAAAAAGCAAAATGAAGATCGTCAGAGCGGTCCAGTCGACTTGCGACATGTTCGGCCCTCCCGCACTCGCGCTTTATGTCACCACACTATCTTTTCGTCGCAAAATACACGATCGCCGTAAGTGCGGCGCCAAGAATGATCCACAGCAGCTGATACCAGTAAAAGAATGGTATACCGCCCCAGTAAGGCTCCGCTCTATTGTAGAAGGGCGGCCAGAGTACGGCGACGAATTGAACGAGAAGGAGCAGATACCACCAGCTTCACCCGTGCGCCTTCTTACTTGGCTCGTCCATTGCCTTCCCCAAGCGCGCTGATATTCCTATACTCCGTGATCGAGCCAGCCTACAAGCCATGCGTTCTCGGTCGAACTTCTATACTATCCAGGTTTGCAGGAAAACTCCCCGTTTGACGCAGGAGACGGGTCAATGGAACATCGGAACATTGGGAAATCCGGCCTTCGAGTTTCGGTTGTCGGGCTCGGCTGCAACAACTTCGGAGGCCGAATCGACCTCGACGCGACCAGAAAGGTCGTGCACAAGGCGCTCGACCTCGGGATCACGTTCTTCGACACGTCCGATACCTATGGCGACCCGCGAGGCAGTTCGGAGAGCTGCCTAGGTCGGATCCTCGGCGATCGCCGCCAGCACATCGTACTGGCCAGCAAATTTGCGCGCCCGATGGACGCTGCCGGTCGACTGCGGGGGGCGTCGCGGCGTTACATCATCGCCGAAGTGGAGGCGAGCCTCAGACGCCTCAAGACGGACTGGATCGATCTCTACCAGCAGCACCAGCCCGATCCGCTGACGCCGATCGAGGAAACCTTGCGCGCGCTCGACGATTTGGTGAGACAAGGGAAGGTGCGCTATATCGGCTGCTCGACATTGCCCACCTGGCAGGTCGTCGAAGCGCAGTGGACTGCCCGGCATCTCGGCCTCCACCATTTCATCTCGTGCCAGGAGGAATACAGCCTGCTCGCCCGCGATCTCGACCGCGACATGATGCCGGCCCTGCAATCGTACGGCCTCGGACTGATCCCGTTCCGCCCGCTCGCGGACGGCCTGTTGACCGGCAAGTATCGACGCGGCGCGCCGCCACCTCCGGGGACGCGGCTCGCCACGACGGCGCGGGCGGCGCAGCGCGACTTGACCGAAAAGAACTGGACGATCATTGAACGACTCGAGGGTTTCGCGACCGAGCATGGGCACACATTACTGGAACTCGCCTTGAGCTGGCTGGCGCAGCGGCCGGCGGTGGCGAGCATCATTGCCGGGGCGACAAGCCCGGAACAGGTCGAACAGAATGTCCGCGCCATCGGTTGGCCATTGACCGAAGAAGAAATGCGCGAGATTGACCGGCTGACTGCCAGATGATTCACAATTCTAAGGAGGAGTAGCCAAATGGAAATTCGGTTGGACGGAAGAACCGCAGTAGTCACCGGCGCCAGCAAGGGGCTGGGCCTGGCGATCGCCGAGGAATATGCCAGATCGGGTGCGGATGTGGCGATCCTGGCGCGACACCCGGGCACGCTCGCCGAAGCCAAGGCCAAGATCGAGGCCGACGCCCCGGGCCGCAAGGTCGCGGCCATCAGCTGCGATGTGTCGAAGACCGCCGACATCCGCAGGACCTACGACCAGATCATGTCGGAATTCGGCAAGATCGACATCTACGTCAATAACGCCGGCCAGTCGCAGCGCGGCCCGTCCGAGGAGCTGACCGACGAGATGTGGCAAGCCGATCTGGATCTGAAGCTGTTCGCGCAGATCCGCTTCTGCCGCCTTGTCTTCCCGCAGATGAAGCAGCGGCGTTGGGGCCGCATCATCAGCGTGCTCAACATCGGCGCCAAGGCGCCGGGCGCCGACAGCGCGCCGACCTCGGTCAGCCGCGCCGCGCAGATGGCGTTCACCAAGGCCTTGTCGCAGGAGGGTGCGCCGCACAACGTGCTGGTCAATTCACTGCATGTCGGCGTCATCGTGTCGGACCAGATCAAGCGCCGCTACGATCGCGAACGGCCGAATGTGAGCTTCGAGCAGTACGTCGCAGAGGCCGGCAAGGGGGTGCCGCTCGGCCGCATGGGCCGGGCCGAGGAATTCGCCGCCGTCGCGACCTTCCTTGCCTCTGACGCCGCCTCCTACGTCACCGGTTGCGCGATCAACGTCGACGGCGGGCGCTCCCCAGTCGTCTAGTAGAGGCCAGGCGGGCGGGCCCAACGCGCATCCGCCTTGCTGTCGCCGCCCCAGCAACACATACTCGCACAGTAAACGAGCGACGCGGCTCTTCGCGTTACGGGAGGGACGGCAATGAGTATGTTCGGAGACATCATGTCGGCCATATTCAGCCGCTCGTCATCGGCAGCGGCGGCTCCATCTCCGGCCGCGGCTGCGCCATCGGCTTCTCCGGCTCCGCAACGGGCTGCCGCTCCGGCCCAAACGGAAGCCGCGGCGGCGGCGGTGGATGTCGCGGCGATCCTCGAAAACCTCGCGGGGCAAGCCCGGGAAAAGCTCGATTGGCAAAGGTCGATTGTCGACCTGATGAAGTTGCTCAATCTGGACAGCAGTCTCGCCGCCCGCAAAGAGCTGGCCCAGGAGCTGCACTACACGGGCGACATGAACGACTCGGCGTCGATGAACATCTGGCTGCACAAGCAGGTCATGACAAAGCTCGCCGAGAACGGCGGCAAGATTCCCGACGAGCTGAAGCACTAGACCAAGAGGGGCTCAACTTCCCAGGCGCAGATATTTCTCTTCGAGAAAGCGCCAGCGGGCGGTGCCGACCGCGTCTTCGCGCTGCTGGAACGTGGCGAGATCGGCCTCGACCCGGTTCGTGTCGCCGTCTTCTTTGAGGGCGGCGAGTACCCGCTGGGCAGCCCGGATCGCCGCGCGATGGGTCTGTGACGGGTAGATGCCGAGGCGAAAGCCCATCGTCTCAAGCTCCCGTGCCGGCAGCATCGGTGTCCTGCCGCCCTCGAACACGTTGACGAGGGCTGGCCCGTGGACCTCACGGGCGACGACCCGCAATTCCTCGACGTTCTGCGGCGCCTCGACAAAGCCGACATCGGCGCCCGCTTCGAGATAGGAATTGACACGGTCGATCGCCGCCTGCAGCCCCTCGATCGCGCGCGCATCAGAGCGCGCGATGATGACGAGATCGGGATCGCGCCGCGTATCGGCGGCGGCCTGGATCTTGCCGACCATCTCGGCGCAGCTGATGACCTCCTTGCCCTCGTAATGGCCGCATTTCTTCGGACTCACCTGGTCCTCAATATGGAAGGCGGCGACACCCGATTTCTCGTATTCCCGCACCGTGCGGATCACATTGATCGCATTGCCGTAGCCGGTGTCGGCGTCGGCGATGACTGGGAGGCCGACCGCCTCGACCGTTAGCCCGATGAAACGCACATTCTCGGACAGGGTCAGCAAGCCGAGATCTGGGTAACCATTGGCCCGCGAATACCCGCCACCGGTCAGGTAAACCGCCTCGAAGCCGGCCTGCTCGACAAGCATCGCCGTCAAAGTGTCATAGGCGCCAGGGACCATTGTATAGCCCTGCCGGGTAATCAGCGCGCGCATCTTCTGTCGGGGTGTCATTCGGCTCTCCTTCACTTCGGCGCGTCGGCAGAGGGGTGGAACAGTTGCTCGCCGGCGATCTTGAACCCGCCGATCGCGGCTTGGCCCTCAGGTGAGGCAAGCCAATCAGCCAAACGGCGGGCGGGTTCTTGCTTTGCTTCCGGATGCCTCTTCGGGTCGAGCAGGATCACGTCATAGCGGTTCAGCAGCCGCGGATCGCCCTCGACCAGCGCCACGAGGTCGCCCTTGTTGCCGAAGCTAAGCCAAGTACCGCGGTCGCTTAATGTATAGGCGCCCATCGCTGAGGCGGCATTGAGCGCCGCGCCCATGCCGCCGCCGATATCGCGGTACCACAAACCATCGCCCACTTTGGACGGGTCGATTTCCGCTGCTCGCCAAAGGCGATGTTCGAGAGCATCGGTCCCGCTTTTATCGCCGCGCGCGACGAACGGGGTCCGTGCCTCGGCGATGGCCGTGAATGCGGCAACAGCATCGCGGCCGCCCGCAATGTGCGCCGGATCCGAGCGCGGACCAACGACAATGAAATCGTTCCAGGCGATTTGCCGGCGCGCGATGCCGTGCCCCTCGGCGATGAATTGCGCTTCGGCTTCTGGGTCGTGCACGAGCACGAGATCGGCGTCGCCGCGCGCCGCCGTTTCCAGCGCTTGGCCGGTGCCTTGCGCCAGCACACGCACCGAAACGCCCGTCTCTTTCGTGAAAAGCGCCAGAATCTGCGCGAACAGCCCGGAATTTTCGACCGAAGTCGTCGACGCGAGCAGGATCGACTGTCCCAGTTGAGGGTCGGCCGCGTGCAAGCGGGACGCGCCGAGCAGCGCGAGGCCAAGCAGCACGGCTGCTGCTCTCTTCACCATCCCCTGCCTCCTCGCATGCCGAGCGCGAATATCGCTGCGCTGACCGCGATGCTAATACCAATCAGCACAAAACCGAGACCCAGCGCGAGAACCAGATTGCCTTTGCTGGTTTCGAGGACGATCGCGGTCGTCATCGTGCGCGTGTAGCCGGCAATGTTCCCGCCGACGATCAAGATCCCGCCGACCTCGGAAATCGTCCGGCCGAACGCCGCGAGAGCAGCCCCCAATATCTGAGCGCGCTCGATCGCGAGCAAATGGGGGACGGCGCGCAGGCGCGAAGCGCCGTCGACCATGAGGGCGCCGCCGTATAGGCCCCAGGAGTTCTCGACGGCGCGATGAGCGAACGCCGTTACGATCGGTGTGGCGAGGATAAATTGGACCAACACCATGGCTGCGGGAGTGAACAGCAATCCCGTCGCCCCGAGCGGCCCCGAACGGGACAACAACAGGTAGAGGGCGAGACCAACGACGACGGGCGGAAGGCCGAGGAACGCGTTGGCCAAAATCACCAACAGGCGTCGGCCCGGGAACAAATACACGGCGAGCGCGGCGCCGAGAAATATTCCCGCCATTGTTGCCAGCGCCGTGGCCGCGAGGCTGACGCCGAGCGAGAGACCGACGATCTGCCAGAGCGGCGCGGTGTTGAAAATCTCCCAAAGTCCTGCAGCGGACACCGACCACCAAAACCTTGCAGCGCGCGGACATCGAAAGGATCATCGGCGACGTTGTGCAGAACCGGAAACGGGGTTGGCGAGCACTCAGCGCCGCAAATCCTGAAGACCAAACGCCTTTGGGTTTACAGGATGATCAGCGCCCCTGCCCGTAGCGCCGGTTCGAGGATAGCAGAGGCCAGCGGTCGTTTTCCGGGCGCTGCCTCCCCTCGCCGGTGCGCAGTAGGCCGCGGTTGCTGGGAGCGCCCTCCCCGGGTTCGCGGGGATCTCTTAATGCCTGGGCGCGCTCGCGGCGGAGCTCCTCGAGACGTGCACGGATTGTGGCAAAATCGTCGGCAGCGCGGGGTCTCGTCACGTTTCCTCCTTTGGCGAACACGGATACGGTTCGCGTGGTTTTCGTGAGGGAGCCAATGAAAGGCCATTAACCCTCGCGCATCGACCGGTGTCGAAGCAAGAGAAAATCGGGCCGCCTCCGGGCTCTCCCGACCTGCATCCGCCGGCGCAGCCCTCATTTCCCCCATCGACACGTGGAGCTTGCATTAGCACCCAAGGTGGGCCACCTGGAACGTGCATGTAATGAGCCGGCTGATCGGGAGGCGAGGGAGGAATGGCCACGCTTGACGACATTGTTTCCGCGGCCGCCAGGGTATTTCGGACCAAGGGCTATCATGCCGCAACGGTCCGCGACATCGCCGAAGAAGTCGGCATCCTCAAAGGCAGCCTTTACCATCATTTCGCCAGCAAGGAAGAGCTGCTCTATCTTGTCGTCAAGGAGCCGATTGCGCAGATGTACCGCACGATCAGCGAAATCGCCGCTGCCGAGGCTCCGGCCGCCGAGAAATTGCGGCGGGCGATCCTGGCGCATCTCGAAGCTTTCGACCGCCACTACCCTCATCTCTTTGTCTATCTTCGCGAGCGCGAAGCGGTAAAACGTCGTTTTCGCGAAATGATCGGTTTTTCGCCGAAAGAATACGAACGCTGTTGGCAACAAATTCTTCGCGAAGGCATCGATAACGGCGAGTTTCGGCCGGATCTCGACATTCAGGTGACCTCGTATGGGCTCTTGGGAATGCTGAACTGGTCCTACAAATGGTACGATCCGCAGGGTCGCCTGAGCGTGCGCGAAGTGGCCGAGGAGTTCACGTCGCTGGCGCTCGCCGGTATCGGTGCCGCGCCGCGGCTTCTTGCATCGGAGCAGAAGAGCACTCGCTTCAAGCCGGCGCATTGATCGCTCTCGCCAGCCGGGGTTGACAGGGGCCGGCCGCCCGGCATAGCGTCATAACCAAACGGTCGTTTGGTTATAGACCTCGCGAGGCGGGCCGCGGGTATCGATAACCGCGGCGTTGCAATTGTCAGTCCATGAACCGGCAATCGCTTCGTTACACGGAGAGAAAGCATGGTTTCCCAGGCGATAGCGCACAACGTCAGCGCGGATGCGGCCACCAAATTTGACGCGATCGTCATCGGCGCCGGCGTTTCCGGCCTCTACCAGCTCTACCGGCTGCGCGAACTCGGTCTGCGGGTGCGGGTATTCGAAACCGGCGCCGGTGTCGGCGGCACCTGGTACTGGAACCGCTATCCCGGTGCGCGCTTCGATTCCGAGAGCTGGACGTACGGTTACTCCTTTTCGCGGGAACTGCTGGAGGAATGGGATTGGGAAGAGCATTTCGCGGGCCAACCCGAGACCGAGCGGTATCTGAACTATGTCGCCGACAAATTCGACCTGCGCCGCGACATCCAGTTCAACAGCCGTGTCGCGGCGGCGCATTACAAGGAGCAAACGCGCAGCTGGGATGTTGCGCTGGAGAATGGCAGGCGCTACAGCGCGCGCTTTCTGATTACCGCAGTTGGTGTGCTGTCGGCGCCGACGATGCCCCGCATCGCGGGCGTCGACACGTTCCAGGGCCAGTCCTGCCATACTCATTATTGGCCGAAAGAACCGGTGAAGTTCGAGGGTAAGCGCGTGGCGGTGATCGGCACCGGCGCGACCGGTGTACAGACCATCACGGAAGTGGCCAAGACCGTCGGCCACCTGACTGTGTTTCAGCGTACCCCGCAGTGGTGCGCGCCCTTGCATAACGCGAAGATCAGCCAGCAGGAGATGCGCCGGATCCGGGCCAATTATGCCGACATCTTCGCGCGCTGCCAGGAGACCTACGGCTGCTTCATCCATGCGACCGACCCGCGTGCCGCCCTCGAGGTAACCGTCGAGGAACGCGAGGCGTTCTGGGAAAAGCTCTATGGCGAGCCCGGCTTCGGCATCTGGATGGGCAATTTCCGCGACATCCTGGTGGATCGCGAGGCCAATGCGCTGATCTCGGATTTTGTCGCGCACAAGATCCGTCAGCGCGTCAAGGACCCGGTCGTCGCCGAAAAGCTGATCCCGAAAAATCACGGTTTCGGCACCCGCCGCGTGCCGCTCGAGAGCGGCTACTACGAGGTCTACAACCAGGCCAACGTTAAACTGGTTGATATCAACGCGACCCCTATCGAGCGCATCACGCCGGCCGGCATCAAGACCAGCGACCGCGAATACGAATTCGACCTCATCATCTATGCGACCGGCTTCGACGCCATCACCGGCGCCTTCGACCGCATCGACGTCCGTGGGGTCGATGGGGTGTCGCTGAAGCAGAAGTGGAAGCACGGGCCGCAGACCTTTCTCGGCATCCTGGTGGACGGCTTCCCGAACATGCTGATGGTGATGGGTCCGCATGCCGGCCTCGGCAACTTTCCGCGCGCCGCCGAATACAGCGCTGATTGGGTGACCGCGCTCATCCGCTTCGGAAGTGACCGGGGCCTCACTCGCATCGAGGCCACCGCAGCAGGTGCCGTCGGCTGGACCGACCATGTCATCGCGGCGAGCGAGGGTTTGCTGTTCACCGAAGTCGACTCGTGGATGACCGGCATCAACCGCAATGTCGAGGGCAAGCAGGTCCGTCGGATCATGCGCTACAGCGGCGGCCACCCCAGATTTCGCGAGCGCTGCGAAGCAGTCGTCGCGAACGACTATCGCGAGCTCTCACTGGCTTAGGCAGTCAAAGGATTTCACTACCGACGAAAGGGAGCTGATTATGGCTCGGACCTACAACGTCATCGATGCCGACGGTCACATCCTGGAGCCGTTCGACCTGTGGAACACATATACCGACCCTAAGTACCGCGATCGGGCGCCGCGTCTCGTCGAGGACGAGAACGGCAAGCGCCGGCTGATCATTGAGGAGCGCGCGGCCGGCGACGCGCAGCGCGGCTTCGGCAGCATCGGCGGCATCGGCGCGCGGCAGGGCGCGGTCAAGGCGACTGAGCTGAAATATGAGGAAGGCCGGCCTGGCGGGTTCGACCCGCACAAGCGCATCCCCGACATGGATCTCGACGGCATCGACGCCGCTTTTCTCTATCCAAGCGTAGGGCTGTTTGCCGGCTCGGTGCACGACCCGGATCTCTCCGCCGCGCTGTGCCGCGCCTATAACCGCTGGCTTGCCGACTATTGCGACCCCTACCCCGACCGATTGTTTGGCGTAGCAATGCTCCCAATGCAGTCGGTGCCGCACGCGATCGAGGAGATGCGTTTCGCGAGAAAGGAGCTCGGTTTCAAGGGCGCCTTCCTGCGCCCCAACCCGTATAACAACAAGATGATCGATCACCCCGATTACGAGCCGTTCTGGGCGGCGGCCGAGGATCTCGACATGGCGATCGGGTTCCATGAAGGCGGTTCGAGCGGCATGCCGACGGTCGGCATCGACCGCTTCGAGAGCCGCGCCGCCAAGCACATCGTGTCACACACGATGGAGATGATGCTCGCCTGTCTCGCGGTGATCTGGGGTGGCGTCTGTGAGCGGCACCCGAAGATCCGAATCGCGTTCTTGGAGTCGGGTGGCGGCTGGATCGCGCCGTGGCTCGACCGCATGGACCGCCATTTCGATGATCAGTTTTTCAACGATTCCAACCTGAAGACGCGGCCGAGCGAACTCTTCCAGCGCAACTGCTGGATCTCGTTCGAGCCTGTCGAAACCAGCCTCCAGGTACTCGCGGACTTCATCGGCCCCCGCAAGATCATGTGGGCGACCGACTATCCGCACCCCGATGGCTTCTTCCCCGGCGCGCCCAACATGATACGCCAGCGGCTGAGAGGCACCTCGCCCGAGACCCAGCACGGCGTCCTCGCCGGCGGCGCAATGGCCTTCTACGGCCTCAACTGAGCCGTGACCTGCCCTCCGCCTGGTCGGTTGCGGGCCGTGGTGCGGGCAAGGCTGCGTCGGTTTGCCTTCTCCGGAGCCCAAAATGTCCGGACAGATGACGGCAGCGAGCCTCAACATCCCCGAGCCGGCGATCGTTGATTTGCGCGAGCGGCTCGCGCGTACGCGCTTCCCCGACCAGGCGCCGGGTCCGGCATGGGCGTATGGCACCGATCTCGGATGCATGCGGCAGCTGGCCGAGTATTGGAGAACCCGCTTTCACTGGCGGGCGCAGGAGGCGCGGCTCAACGCCTTCCCGCAGTACCAAACGGGGCTGTTCGCCTTCACGGGGTAATGATGACCAGGCTCTTAGCCTGGTGAGCATGGTAGCTTCGTGGTAGCTCGCGCGCGAGCGGGAGGAAATCATGGACGTCGGTATCCAGATGGTGCTCGCCACTTACGGCTGGCACGGTATGAGCGACGATCAGGCGTGGCACGAGGAGATCCGTCTGGCGCGTTTGGCCGAAGAGCTCGGCTTCGATGTGCTGTGGGCGGTCGAGCACCACTTCAACGACTATTCGTTCTGCCCCGATAATCTGCAGCTGATGGCCTATTTGGCCGCGCTGTGCCCAAATATCCACTTGGGTACCGCAGCGGTGATCCTGCCGTGGAACGACCCGCTGCGCGTCGCGGAAAAAGCGATCGTGCTCGACATCCTGAGCAGGGGGAGGCTACGGTTCGGGATCGGCCGCGGTCTCGCGCGCCGCGAGTTCGCTGCGTTCCGCCAAACGATGGAAGAGAGTCGCGAGCGGTTTGACGAGGCCGCAGCGATGATCCTCGAGGCGCTGCGCACCGGCTGGATCGAGGGCAACGGCAAATACTACAGGCAGCCCGGCGTCGAGCTTCGGCCGCGGCCGAAATACAGCTTTGATGGCCGCGTCTACGCGGTCGCCTCAAGCGAGGATTCGGTCGAAGCCTGCGCAAGGATTGGTGCGCGCATGGTGATGTTCGCCGACCGCCCTTGGCCGTTGCGCATGCCGGCCATCAACCGTCACCGCGAGCTTACACGGCAATATCACGGCCGCGAAGCGCTGCCAATGCTGATCGCCGATTTCTGCGTGTGCTGGCCCGATCTCGCCGAGGCTGAAGAGTTTTCCCGTCGCCATATGGGCTCGTTTGTGCAGAGCAATGTCGAGCATTACGAGCTGATGAGCGACCATTTCTCGACGGTGAAGGGCTACGACGCCTACGCGCAGAAATCCGAGATCGTCCGTAAGACCGGGCTAGAAGGCATGACAGAGGGCTTCATGAAGGCCGCCGTGTGGGGCCCGCCGGACCGCATCCTGCGCATGCTCGAGGAGCGGCGCACCGTCGTCGGCGATTTCGAGCTCGCTACCTCGTTCCGCTTTGGGGGCGTCCCGTTGGAGGTCGCGGAACAATCGATGCGGCTGTTCGCGAAGGAGGTATTGCCGGTACTGCACTCCTGGCAGACCGCCCGTGCTCCGGCCGTCGTCGAGCGGGCGGCGGCGGAATAGATGGCGGATGGTCGTCTTCAAGGCCGCCGCATCCTGATCACTGGGGCTGCCTCCGGGATCGGGCGGCGGACCGCTGAGCTGTTCGCGGCCGAAGGCGCGGCGCTGACACTGGTCGACCTTAAGCGTGAGGGGTTGACCGAGGTCGCCCGCGGCGCGCGGGGCCTCGCTGTCGAGGCGGATGTGGCGCGAGAGGCTTCCGTCGCGCGCGCCGTAGAGCAGGGCGCAAGCGCAATGGGCGGCATCGACGGCGTCGTCAACGCCGCCGGCATCGTGATCCACGGGTCGGTGCTCGAGGTCGGAGTCGCGTCCTGGCAGCGCGTGCTCGACGTCAATCTGACCGGCACGTACATTGTCGCACGCTGCTGCCTGCCGTGGCTCCGCAAAGCGCCGTTTGCGACGATCGTAAACATTGCTTCCGGTCAGGGTCTTCTGCCCAATGTCCCGAACAATGCGGCCTACGCCGCCTCGAAAGGCGGTGTGGTCAATCTGACGCGGGCTCTCGCCGCCGAGTTGGCGCCTTCCATTCGCGTCAACAGCGTCTGTCCCGGCATGGTGGACACGCCGATGACCGCGGGCCTCGAGCGGAATGTAAGTCGGTATGCGATGAAGCGCATCGCGGACCCGCTGGAGATCGCGCAGGCAATTTTGTTTCTGACCGGCACCGAGTCGTCCTTCGTCACTGGTGCGGCATTAGCGGTGGATGGCGGGCGTACGTTCCACTGAACAAGAGCAAACTATAAGCCAAATGGGAGGGCGGGGCTGATGGCTTCGGTTACCACTCGCTTCGGGTCTGTTCCGTGGTGGCGGGAGCCCACCAAGGATCAATGGACGGCCTGGTGGGCCGCCTGGCTCGGCTGGACGCTCGATTCGTTCGACTTCACGATCTTTCTCTTGATTATGCTGCCGATCTCGGAGGAGTTCGGCGTGCCGCTGACGGCTGTGACCGCGGTGTTCGCGATTACGCTGTGGTTGCGGCTGGTCGGCGCTACTGCGTCCGGTTGGCTCGCCGATCGTGTGGGGCGGAAAATCCCACTGATGATTTCGATCTTTTGGTACTCGGTCTGCAATTTCATCGCCGGGTTTTCGCCCAACTTTGCGTTCCTCTTCTTCTTCCGGGCCCTGCTTGGGGTCGGCATGGGCGCGGAGTGGCCAGCGGGCGCCTCGCTGGCGATGGAGTCGTGGCCGGCCCGGTCGCGCGGATTGATGAGCTCGATCCTGCAAGGCTCATGGGGGATCGGCTTTCTCGCTTCGAGCGCGGTCTACGGTTTGCTGTTCGAATATATCGGCTGGCGCGGCATGCTGTGGATTGGGGTCCTCCCCGCGCTTGTCGTCGTCTGGGTGCGCAAATACGTCAAGGAACCCGAGGTCTGGCTGGAAAACCGCAGGAAACAGAAGGAAACGCGGCGCGAAGTGCGTCTACCTCTGATCGCGATCTTCAAACCCGGCGTGCTGGGTAATACGTTGACCGCGTGTTGGTGGATGGCGAGTGGTTTTGTTGTCTACTACTCGATCTTCAGCCTCTTCGCGACGCATCTGCAGAAAGATCTTGGATTGTCGCCGGGGCTCGTCTCGGTGCCGCTGATGATTTCCAATGCGGCGACGTTTGCCGCCAGCTTCCTGTGGGGCTGGGTCGCCGACAGGCTCGGCCGACGTTGGGCAATGATCATCCCCGCTCTGATCGGGCTGCTGCTAGCGCCTGTCTATTTGCTGAGCCAGAATTACTGGCTCATCATGATCGGGTTTTCGGCCCAGGGGCTCTTCGCTGGGGCGATCTACGGACAAAACCCCGGTTACCTGTCCGAGCGCTTCCCGACCGAAGTACGCGCCACTGCCGCCGGCTTCTGCTACCACCAAGGTGCGATCTTTGGCGGGTTGGTGGCGCCGATCCTCAGCTATATCGCGACCGCCTACGGCGTCGGTTTCGGCGTCTCGATGCTGGTCGGCACCACGCTCGGCCTTATCAGCTTCTGCCTCGCTCTGCTCGTCGGGCCGGAGACGAAAGGCAAGGTGTTGGTCGCGGATCTGGCTGTTTCGTAGAGGGATACGCGAGCCGGGGTTGACAGCCCCCGCGCGCGGGCTTAGCGTCGAGGAAACCAAACGGGCGTTTGGTTTCGTGTTTGCAACTGACCCGGGAGGAGCCGGTTATGGGTCGCGCTTATAACGTCATCGATGCCGATGGGCACATTCTCGAGCCATTGGATCTCTGGGACAAATACATCGACCCGAAATTCCGCGACCGGGCGCCCAAGATCGTCAAGGGGGAGAACGGCAAGGAGCGGCTCGTCATCGAGGAGCACGCAGTCGGGGACGGCCAGCGTGGGATCGGCCGGATCGGCGCCGTCGGGGCGCGGCAAGGCGTCGTCGAGGGTGACACGATGGCGTACAAGGACGGCAAGCCCGGCGGGTTTGATCCGCACAAGCGCATCCCTGACATGGACGCCGATGGCATCGACGCCGCTTTCCTCTACCCGAGCCTCGGTTTGTTCTCCGGCGCGATCCAGGACCCTGAGCTCGCCGCCGCGGTCTGCCGCGCTTACAACCGCTGGCTCGCCGATTACTGCAAGCCCTATCCCGACCGGCTGTTCGGCGTAGCGATGCTGCCGCTGCAATCGGTCGACCTCGCGATCGGCGAGATGCGGTTTGCAAAAAAGGAGTTGGGGTTCCGCGGCGGCTTTCTGCGCCCCAACCCATACAACAACAAAATGATCCACCATCCCGATTACGAGCCGTTCTGGGCGGCGGCCGAGGATCTTGATTTCTGCATTGGCTTCCATGAGGGCGCCTCCAGCGGCATGCCCACCGTTGGCGTCGACCGCTTTGAGGGCCGCGGCGCCCGCCACATCATCTCGCACACGATGGAGATGATGCTCGCCTGCATGAGCGTGATCTGGGGTGGCGTGTGCGAACGGCACCCGAAAATCCGAATTGCGTTCCTCGAGTCCGGCGGCGGTTGGATCGCGCCGTGGCTTGACCGTATGGACCGGCACTTCGACGACCAGGGCTTCAACGATTCCGGGCTCACCACGCGGCCGAGCGAGCTCTTCCAGCGCAATTGCTGGATTTCGTTCGAGCCGGTCGAGGGGAGCGTCAAGGTGCTGGCCGACTATATCGGGCCCCACAAGATCCTGTGGGCGACCGACTATCCGCACCCCGACGGCTTCTTCCCGGGTGCGCCCAAGATGATGTTGGACCGCCTCGAAGGAACCTCGCCCGAGACCAAGCACGGCGTCATGGCCGGCGGAGCGATGGGTTTTTACGGGCTGAACTGACGCCGATGTCGCCCCCCGCGCAAGCGGGGGCCCAGGGCCAGCGCCCCGGGGATTTGGGAATCCGGGTTCCCGCTTTTCGCGGAACGACGACAAAGGAGGGAGGTATGGGTACAGTGGTTCAAGACGACATGTTTACCCGGGATGTCATCGCCGATCCCTATGGCTACTACGGTCGGCTACGCGACGAGGACCCGGTTCACTGGAACGACACCTACGCGCTGTGGGTCATCACCCGGCATGAAGACGTGACCTGGCTGACCCGGCATCACGAGCTGTTTTCGTCAGCCGTCTTCAAGAACGACCCGCGGGGGGCCTACCCGGATATCGACGAGTCGGATCTGGGTCTCTACGAATATGTCAGGAATTACCAGGGCGATCAGTTCATCCAACACGATCGGCCCGTGCACCTGGACATGCGGCGGATCGTGCACGGCTACTTCACACCCAAAGCGATGGAATCCTGGCGTCCATTTGTCGTGAACGCGGTAAAGGAGCTGCTCGACGCGGCTGAGGAAAAGGGGTCCATGGACGTGATGCGGGATCTCGCGACTCCGCTGCCGGTGCTCGTGATCGCCCAGATGATGGGCGTCCCCGCCGAGGATCGCCCCTATGTCCGGGAGCTGGCGGAGAAGCTGCTGTACATCGGCCGCGGGGAATACGACCGCATGCCGATCCTCACCGACGGCATGAAAGGGATGCTCGAATATGTCTCGCCACTGGTCGACGAGCGCATCGTCAGACCAGGCGACGATTTCATCTCGGTGCTGGCGAGCGGCGAGAAGAAGGGTGTCTTCACTCGGCATCAGGTGCTGGTCAACACCTCGCTCTTGCTGCTGGCCGGCCATGAAACGACAATCAACCTGATCTGCAACGGCACCTTGGCGTTCCTGCAGCATCCCAGCCAATGGGCGCTGTACAAGGAGGACCCGGCCGGCCGCGCCAAATGGGCGACCGAGGAGTGCCTGCGCTATGACGCACCGGTCAAGTCGATCCAGCGGCTCGCCTCGCAGGATATCGAGGTGCGCGACAAGGTGATGCGCAAGGACGATCGCATCCGCTGGTTCATCTCCTCGGCCAACCGCGATCCCAATGTGTTCGCCGAGCCCAACAAGTTCGACATCACGCGGCAACCAAACCCGCATGTGGCCTTCGGGAACGGGGTTCACCATTGCCTCGGGGCGACGTTGGCGCGCGTTGAAGGACAGGAGGTCTTCAAGGCGTTGGCGGAACGCTTCCCCAACCTCCAGATCGAGTCGGAGGAGCTGCATTATCAGCCGAGCATCACGTTCCGGTCGCTGAAATCGCTGCCGGTCATCTGGCAGTAGGAAAAACGCCAATGGCTCGCAAATTGCGCGTGTGGGTGGACCACAACGTCTGCGTCGGCAATGCGATGTGCGAGACGATCGCTCCGAAGGTGTTTCGCCTCAACGAGAACCGCCAGTCGGAGGCCGTCAATCCCGAAGGCGACACGGTCGAGAAAATCCTCGAAGCGGCGGAGAATTGCCCCGTCAGTGCGATCTTCGTAGAGGACGCAGAGACCGGGGAGCAGCTGTTCCCGTAACCCGGGTTGCCCCTCACCCCGACCCTCCCCGCAGTCGAGGCGAGGGCGTGAGACTTCCCTCTCCCGCAATGGCGTCGAGAGGGGTTAGGGTGAGGGAAATTCACAACGGCGTTGCCGAAGGAAAATTGGGTCTGCGCTTTTCGCGATGCGAGGCGAGGCCCTCCTTTACGTCCGGTCCGGTAAATCCGAGGAACTCGAGCGCCAGCGACGTATCGAAGGTCGGCCCCATTGCGCGCAGCCAATTGTTGAGGGCGTATTTCGTCCAGCGGATTGCGCTCTGCGCTCCCTCGGCGAGCCTGGCGGCAATCTCCACTGCCTTCGCGTCGAGCTCCGCGTCATCCACAGCCAGTGAGACGAGGCCAATGCGTTCGGCTTCTTCACCCAGCACCTGGTCGCAGAGCAACAGATAATACTTGGCTTTCGCGAGGCCGCACAGCAGAGGCCAGACGATTGCAGCGTGATCGCCGGCAGCGACGCCCAACCGGGTATGCCCGTCGATGATGCGGCAGTCCTTTGTCGCGATCGATATGTCGGCGAGCAGACCGCAGACTAGGCCGGCGCCGACCGCGACGCCGCGCATTGCACTGACCACCGGCTTGCTGCAGTTGAGCACATTGTAGACGATGTCGCGCGCTTCTTTCCACTGCCGGGTGCGGGAAGCGAAATCATCGATATTCTCCTGAATGATCGCGAAATCGCCGCCGGCCGAAAATACTTTTCCGGCGCCGGTCAGGACGACGGCATTGACGCTCGGGTCCTTGTCGACATCACGCCAGATATCGGCGAGCTCCGAATGCAAAGCGGCGTCGGTTGTATTCATCCGTCCGTTCTCCATGATAATGCGGAGAACCTTCGAATGCGGGTGATCGAATTTGAGCCGCGAGTAACGCGCGTAAACGTCGGTCATTTGCGCCTCTCTGAGGTAGCGTTTCGCACCGTAGTGTGCACAATCTGGCTTGCGCCGACTACTTAGCTGGGATGGAAGACGGCCGCGCCGCTTACCTTATTGTGTTTGGGGGCCGTGACGCCGTCGGCCAAAACGGTCGAGTATTCAGCGCGGTTCCGGAAGCTGAGCAGGGGAAAACGGGTCGTGAGAACGCAAACCATGAGCCGCCAAGAGGTTGAGGCAGCGCTCGCTCGTGCTGGGCTCGATGTCCCGGAGCGAGAAAAGCCAGAGATCGCCGCAGCGGCGCATTTCATCGAGGAAATGGCGGCGCGGTTACGGACCGATCGGAAGATGGGCGCCGAACCCGCGCACGTCTTCCCGCCGCCGCCGGAGGCGTAAAGGCATGGTCCCCGAATTCCTGACTATCGCGGAGGCGGGCGCGTTGATCGGCAAGCGCGAACTCTCGCCAGTGGAGCTTGTTGAAAGCCGCCTCGCGCGCATCGAGCAGATCGACGGCAAGCTCAACAGCTTTATCCGGCTGCTCGGCGATCAGGCGCTCGCCGCTGCGCGCTCGGCAGAAGCGGAGATTATGGCGGGACACTACCGGGGACCGATGCACCGTATCCCGATCGGCCTCAAGGACATCTACGAGACCCGGGGTGTGCCGACTACCGGGCATTCAAAGGTTTTGCTCGACCAGGTGCCACAACGGGATGCCACCTCGGTGCGCCGGCTGGCCGAGGCTGGCGCGATCGTGATGGGCAAGCTCGCAACGCACGAGTTTGCTTTTGGCGGCCCTTCCTTCGATCTGCCTTGGCCGCCCGCCCGCAACCCATGGGACACCAGCCGCTTCACCGGCGGCTCGAGCAGCGGCACCGGGGCGGCGGTGGCGGCGGGGCTTGTCCTCGGCGGTACCGGCAGCGACACCGGCGGCTCAATCCGCGGGCCGGCGGCGTTCTGCGGGCTCGCCGGCCTGAAGCCGAGCTACGGCAGGATCAGTCGGGCCGGCATCCTGCCGCTCGCCTTCTCGCTCGACCACGCTGGTCCGATGACCTGGACGGCTGAAGATTGCGCGATCATGCTGCAGGCGATGGCTGGTTACGATGCCGCCGATCCGGCAAGCGCGAACCGGCCGGTTCCGGACTATCGCGCCGCGCTTTCCAGCGACGTCAAGGGATTGAAAATCGGGCTCGTTCGCCAGTTCTACGAGACCGACAATCCCGCGAACGAACCGACGCAACGGGGTGTCGCCGGAGCGGTAAAGGTCCTTGAGGAGTTGGGCTGTTCAGTTCGCGAATTGCGCTTGTCTCCGTTGGCAGACTGGGCAGCCTGCGGGATCATTATCATGCTCAGCGAAGGCTATGCGATCCATGAAGCAACGCTGCGCGAGAAATTTGTCGATTACGGCGAGGCGTTTCGCGACCGGATGGCGCTTGCCACGCTGATCACCGGCGGCGATTACGTCCAAGCGCTGCGACGCCGGCGGGAGCTGGCCGCCGAACTCGCCGCGGCAATGGCTGATCTCGATCTCGTCATGACCGCCGCCGCACCGAGCGAGGCGCCGCCGATTGACGCGGTCGGCAAGTTCGCGATCTTCGAACGCCCATCGCTGACGATGCCCTTCAATGTCTGCGGCACACCGGCGATGTCGGTGTGCTGCGGTTATACTGAGGAAAGTCTTCCACTCGCCTTCCAGCTCGCCGGCAGGCCATTCGACGAAGCGACGGTTCTGAAAGCGGCACATGCGTACGAAAGAGCTACACCGTGGCGCTCGATTCGTCCGAGGTTCGTCTGACCGCAAGGAAGGACGACGGCCCAGCTCCGCGAAAGAGGGCGCTGCTCAGGATCCAAACTCCTGCGACTACTTGCGCGCAGTATGATGAGGAAGTGGCGGATTTGCGGGTGAAGCGACAAGACCCGGCGGCGAGGGTGATGCTTGGGGATACGCCCGATGCCGACCCCGGCCGCTTGTCAATGCGGCGGCATTGGTCTCTCGACGATATCCCATGGAGCGCAATCAACCGCGGCGCGGCGGAGAACGAGGCGCTCTTCTATCTGGTCACGGCAGCCTCGCTGATGGAAAGCGCGACGGATCTTTACACCGAAAATCTGATCGAATTTTTTCATGGCGATGAACAGGTCACATCCTGGCTGGAGTGTAGTTGGCTGCCGGAAGAGTTGCAGCACGGTCGGGCATTGCGCCGCTATGTCGAGGTTGCATGGCCTGATTTTGACTGGGAGCCCGCCTACCGCCGCTTCATCAGCGAGTTCCGGTCCTTCTGCGACACTGCGCTTGAACCGGCACGTAGTCTCGAAATGGCGTCGCGCTGTGTCGTCGAGACCGGCACGGCCAGCTATTACACGGCCCTGTCGCGAGCCAGCCCGGAGCCGGTGTTGGCGCACCTGACGCGCCGCATCGTCGAGGACGAAATCCGTCACTACAAATATTTCTATCGCTTCTTCCGAAAATATCGGGCGGCCGAACACCCGGGCCGCGCTGCGGTCGTTGCGGCGCTGTGGCGCAGGCTTCGGATGACCGGCGGCGATGATAGCTTCATCGTCCTCAAGCATGTTCACGCAGCCCGCCATCCGGCCGCGCACTTCGGTGCACGGGTGTACCGTGACGTCCGCCGCAAGAGCCGCGATCTCGCGCGCGAACATTTCCCGCATGAGATGAGCGTAAGAATGCTGCTGAAGCCCCTCGCCCTCGGTCCTCGGTCACGGCACTTGGTGCTGCCCGTCACAGTGGCCTTGGCACGCCGCCTCGTGCCGTAGACTGCGTAAGCAACGCCGGTTGTCGATTGCGGCGCTGCCAAGTAGCGCACCGCGATACCCTGAAGCGAACCGCTGGAGGAACCCGATGATCAAGGCGATTCTCGTCCCTGCTACTGGGAGTAATACGGACAACAACGTTTTTGCGTCGGCTCTGGCTGTAGCGCGCGTCTTCGACGCGCATCTCGACTTCCTGCATGTCCATGCCGATGCGCCGGCAATGGCTGCTACGATGGCTGCGGATGGAAGCGGCGCAGCGATGGTCACCGGCCTGATCGAGCGGATAGAGGAGGACGCACGCGGGCGGGAGGAGGCGGCGAAACAGCTCTTTCGGCGGTTTTGCGAGCGCGAGCAGCTGGCGATCGCGGATAATCCCAGCTCGCGGCCGGGCCCTTCGGCAGGGTGGCTTCGCCATCCCGGTGACGAGGCCTATTGGGTTGCAGAATACGGGCGGTCGGTCGATCTGCTGGCAATTGGGCGGCCGACCCAAGATCAAGGTGTATCCGTCGATACGGTCGAAACGGCGCTGCTCAGCAGCGGCCGGCCCGTCCTGATACCTCCTGCCACGCCACTCACCGCAGTACCCGAGACTGTCGTCATCGCCTGGAAGGCGGCGCCGGAAGCGGCGCGGGCCGCCACGGCAGCGATGCCCTTCCTCATGCGGGCGAAGCAGGTCCTGATCGTAACCGTGGCTGAAGAGCGCGGCCTGTCGGACACGGAGGGCGCAAGGCTCATGACAAGCCTGCAATGGCATGGGATCAACGCCTCGACACGCCATCTGCGGCCCGAGCGGCTGGGAGCCGCCGACACCTTACTCGCTGTAGCGAAGGAGCAGCGCGCCCTTGTTGTGATGGGCGCATACGGCCATAGCCGGATGCGGGAATGGATTTTTGGGGGCTTCACCCGCCACGTCTTGCGGGGCGCCGAGGTGCCGGTGCTGATGATGCACTGAGACGACGTGCCCGAGGTGAAACAGTGGCGCTGGCCCGAGACGGCGAGCGTTTAGCTTATGACCGTAACGATTGAAGAGAGCCCAAATGTTGGCGATCCCGCTCGAAAGACTTGCCTTCGTCATTGCGAAGGCGCGGGAGTTCGACGCTGAGGTGCCCGCCGAGCCGGACGCGACGACCGGCTCCGACGGCCCCGATGACGACGAGCGCGAGGTCTTGTTCGACACCCCCGAGAATCCCGCAGAACAGGAGCTGCGGGACGCAATCGACGGGCTGGGCGCGGCGGAACGTCAGGAAGTGCTGGCGCTGATGTGGCTCGGCCGTGGCGACTATGATGCCGATAGCTGGCCGGAGGCGCTGCGGCAGGCGCGAGAGACCGCGGACGAGAACTTGACCGACTATCTCGTCGGCACGCCGTTGCTCGGCGATTATCTTGAAGAAGGTGCTTCCGCACTCGGGCTCTCGCCGCGAGATTTTGAAAGAGGGTGATCGAGGTGCCCTACGCCACGACATCGGATCTGCCGCCGGCAGCTCGGCGGCTGCCGCGGCATGCGCAAGAGATTTTCCTGTCGGCATTCAATAGCGCCTGGCAATCCTATGCGGATCGTGGTGCGCACGAGCCGGAAGAGATCGCTTTTCGGGTCGCCTGGGCGGCCGTCAAAAAGCGCTATCGTAAGCGAGGCGAGATGTGGGTCCCGAGGGGCAGCTAAGGCCGAGCCTCGTCACCGAGGCCGATCTCCAGGCCGAACTCGCGTTTGTTCGATCCGCCGCAGCAGGTGGGGAGGCGGGTATTTTTGGGCCGGCGTCGATTGCTTGGCGCGTCGACAGAGAAGCGGCGATTTTCCTCGGAGCCGGCCGTGCTTTGCTGCTGCAGCTCGCGCATCCTTGGGTTGCTGCGGCGATTGCCGAGCACTCGCGAACATTGGCGGAGCCGGTCGGCCGGTTCCACCGTACCTTCAACATCGCGTTTACGATGGTATTCGGCACGACGAGCCAGGCGATCACGGCCGCCCGCGAGTTGCACTACCGCCATGGCTCGGTCGGCGGCACATTGAACGAGAGCGTGGGCGCGTTTGCCGCCGGCTCGCAATATCGGGCGAATGATGTAGCGGCGCTGCGCTGGGTCCAGGCGACATTGACCGAGACCGCGCTGATTGCCTACGAGCTCGTCAACCCGCCGCTGTCGTTCGAGGATCGCGAGCGCTATTACGCCGAGTCGCGGCTCTCCGCAGCGCTCTTCGGCATCCCGCAAAATGCGTTGTCGCAGAACTGGGCGGAGTTTGCAGATTACGTCGATGAGATGCTGGCTTCGGGTATTCTCGTGGTGAGTCGGGCGGCCCGTTCTATCGCCGCCGAGCTCTTTACCGGGGCTGCGGCGCGCTGGCGCATACCGCCTTGGTACAAAGCGCTGACGACCCGCCTATTGCCGCTGCGGTTGCGCGACGAATTCGGACTGCGTTACGGTCCATCTGAGGAGCGCGCAACGGAACGGGCGCTCGCTATGCTCCGCTGGTTCTACCCCCGGATCCCCAAGCGCCTACGCTATGTCGCGCCATATCACGAGGCTTTGGCACGCTTATCCGGGCGGCAACCGCCTGATCGCGTCACGCGCGCCCTCAACCTCCTGTGGATCGGGCAAAGCTCGATGGCTGCCGGCCGGAAGTGATATCCTCGCAGGGGCGCCAGCGAGCCAGCAGAACCCCAGAGGCTGACCGATCGGAGGGCAAAAGACGTGACGGCTTTGTATATCTTATTGGGTCTGCTCGCGGCCACTGCGGCGCCTGCGACGATCTACGCGGCGGCGCCTCAGCGCGGCCTCTATGCCGTCAATCAGTCCTCGAGCGATCGAGGATCCATCTCGGTCTACGATATCGATGCGGGGCATCGGCTGCTCAAAACCATTCCGACCGTTCCCGACGTCGCCGATGTCAGAGGGGTGGCGGCCAGCGCCGCGACCGGACGGCTCTACGTTGCTTATCAGGACGCGTCAGGCACCGGCAAACTCTACTGCCTCGATTTATACCGAGACGAGATTGTCTGGAATAAAGTGATCAACCCCGGTGTCGATCGGCTGGCCGTTAATCCGAACGGTCGGCTGCTCTATGTTCCGAGCGGGGAAGGCGGTTCGGCCGATTATATCAATGTTGTCTATGCCGCCACCGGCGATGTCGCTCGCAGGATCTATTTCTCAAACCGGTCGCACGACACGCAGTACCCGCTGTCGGGTCCGATCTTCCAAGAAACGAAGGCCGAGGACGGGACCGGCAATTACCTCTATATGATCGACCCCAACAGCTATGCCGCATCCCGGATGGGGCCGTATTCAGGTGTCCTCGGCCCTTATGCGGTCGACGGGACGAGCCGCTACGCGGTGACCAACGTCAGAAGTCTTTGGGGAATGCAGGTTGCTGATCTCAGGACGGCTCAGATCATCACTGCAACCATTTCCGATCATCCGCCCGGAGACGCCGGACTTTTGCACGGCATCGGGTGGAGCCCCGACGAGGCGGAGGTCTGGGAAAGCGGCAGCAGAAGCGACCCGCACGTCTACATTTGGGACATGCGCAATCCGATGGCCCCGGTTTTCAAGAACAGGCTGACATTGCGCACCGGCCGCGGGTCGCATTGGCTGACCTTCACCATCAACGGAGATTATGCCTATATCGCACCCCCCAAAAACAGCGATGACGCAACCGAGGTTTTCGATGCGCGCACACATAGCGCGGTCGGCGTGATCGGCTCGTCGGAGGACATGCTGGAGATCGATTTCGCGGACGGCAGGGTCAGCCGAGTGGGTGACCAATATGGGATTGGACGAAAGGAAAACCCTGTCGAGAAGGCCGCGCTTGTCCCCGATGGAAACTGAGACTGTCTTGCGTGTGCCGGCGGGCACGAGCCTCGTCGAATGGTATTTCGAGCAGGGATGGACCGACGGGCTGCCGGTCGTGCCGCCGACGCGCTCGCAAGTCGACGCGGCCGTGGAGGCGCTCGGCGGCGAGCCCGACTTCGTCGAATGCAAGGTGCCGCCGCGGTATGGCAGCCTAACGCGCGAGGTGCTGGCCATCAATGTCGTGATGGCTGGCTGCAAGCCCGAATACGCTCCCGTGGTTCGCGCCGCGATGCTGGCGCTGAGCGTGAAGGCGTTCAATCTGAACGGCGTGCAGGCGACGACCCACATGGCGGCGCCGCTCTTGGTCGTCAACGGGCCGATCGCGCGCGAAATCGGTATGAACGGCGGGTGCAACGCCTTTGGTTCGGGTAACCGCGCCAATGCGACGATCGGTCGGGCGGTGCGCCTTATCCTGCTCAATGTCGGCGGCGCCTGGCCAGGTGACCTCGACAAGAGCACATTGGGTCACCCGGGCAAATACACCTATTGCGTCTCCGAGAACGAAGCGGCAAGCCCGTGGGCGCCCTACCATGTCGAAAAGGGCTTCAGCCCGGAGGACTCCGCCGTCTTCGTACTGGCAGCCGAGCCGCCGCACAGTGTCACGAACCACGTCGCCAATGACCCCGAGGGCATCCTCGACAGCATCGCTTCGGCAATGACCACGATCGCCAACAACAATGCGGTGTCGAGCGGTCACTGCGCCGTTGTGATCGGGCCCGAGCACGCGCGCACGATCGCGGCCAAAGGCTGGACTCGACACGATGTGCGCAATTATCTGGCAATGCATGCCTACAATCTCTTCTCTGAGATCAGCTTCAGCGGTCGCTACGGCAAGATCTACAATCGCAATCTGCCGAAATGGTACAAACGTGAGCCCGACGCGCGCATCCCGATCGTGCCGAGCCCCGACCATATCCATCTCTTCGTCATCGGCGGCGAGGCGGGACGATTTTCCGCATTCATCCCCGGCTGGGGTCACATGTCCTCGCCCGTCCTGCGCAGCATCGAAACCGCCGCGCAGCCGAAAGCACCGGTCTGCGTTGACGGCACGTGCTATCTTTGAGGAGCTTGACGGTCACCGCAAAAATCTCTGTCCCCCCGGAGTGGGGGAAGTTTCGCATGGAGACGCTTTAATGAGAAATGCACCGGATCAGCTCGTCTTCGATCCGCGCGGCGTGGTCGAGACCGAGCGCCTGGCGCGCTCGGCGCGCGTCCGCAAGCTTGAGGGTCTGCGTCTCGCAGTGCTCGACAACACGAAATGGAACGCCAATCGCCTGCTGCGCAAGACGGTCGCGAGGCTCGAACAGAACTATGCGTTTGCCGCAGTGAACTACTACCGCAAGGAAAGCTTCTCGAAAGAGGCTGACCCCGCCCTGATCCGGACCATCGCAGCGGATAACGACATCGTGCTGACGGCGATCGGCGACTGAGGGTCGTGCACGTCGTGCTGTACGCATGACGCCATCAGACTCGAAGCCGGCGGCCGTCCGACGGCGGTCGTAGTGACAACCGAGTTTTTGCACGAGGCCGAGGTGCAGCGCGAGGCCCTCGGCATGTCAGATCTTCTGCCGGTCGTGATCGAGCATCCGCTCAGCACACTGACCGATGCGGAAATCGAAGAACGAGCGCAGCACGCCGCGGCACAGGCGGTCACGATCTGGCTGGGGCGGTAAAGGGTCAGGGCCCGCCAGTCGCACCTTAGGACGGGCAGGCAGTGGCCGGATCACGCGGTAGCGAGGGAGCGGTCGACGAGAGCCAGAAGCATTGCGCGTTCGTCTGGGCTGTTGACCGGCAGACGCTGCCAATCATCGCCGTCCCGCAAATCGGCAAAGAGGCCGGCGCGATCCTCGTGGAAATGCAGGAACGCCTTGCTTTTCCGATAGAATATCCCTGGCCGCTTCTCGACGATCGCTCGGGTTCTTAGGCTCGCGAGCAAGTCGCCGAGAGCTTCGAGTGCGCCTGCGTCAGCATGTTTCATCACCCACACCTTATCAGCCCGTTTGCACAGCCGGATCTGCTATGGCGCGCCCGTTCTCACCGGTGAACAGGAGATCCCGCCCCAAGCGTGCCTTCGGCGAGATCAGCAGCGCTCGATGACCCCGGCGAGCAATTCGGCGGCGCGGCGGCACTGTTCGCGGCTTACGTCGAGATGCGTAACGGCGCGGACGGTGCGAACACCAAAGGCGGAAACCAGCACGCCCTTTTCCTGCGCACGGGCGACGATCGTTGCCGCGTCCGGCGCCGCCGCCTGCATCCGGAAGATCACAATGTTGCTCTGTACCGTGGCGAGATCGAGGCTGACGCCGCGCAAACCGGCCAAGCGCTCCGCCAGCAGCTTTGCATTGTCGTGATCTTCGAAGAGGCGCGATAAGTTGTGCTCGAGCGCGTAGAGGCCGGCTGCGGCGAGGATCCCGGATTGGCGCATCGCGCCGCCGAACATGCGGCGCGCCCGCTTCGCGCGGCTGATCGCATCATGGCGGCCGGCAATAAGGCTACCGACCGGGCAGCCGAGGCCTTTCGACAACGCGACCGAAACCACATCGAAAGGCGCTGCAAGCTCGGCTAAGCTCTGACCGCTCGCCGCCGCGGCATTGAACAACCTCGCACCGTCGAGATAACTGGAGAGGCCGAGTTCGCGCGCCGCCGTGCAGATTGCGACCGCCTCGCTCTGCGGAAACACGACGCCTCCGCCGCGGTTATGGGTGTTTTCGACGGCCACCAAGCTCGTCGGCGGGAATACGATGTGGCCGGGCGGTTTGTAAGCCTCGCGCAGATCGGCCGCGGTGAAGAGCCCGCCGCGGCCGACAACGGCGAACTGCACACCAGAATTCGCTGCTGCCGCGCCGGATTCGTGCCACACGATATGCGCTTCTTCGCCAACGACGACTTCGTCGCCCGGGCGGGTCAGGATCTTGAGGCCGATCTGGTTTGCCATCGTGCCGCTGGGTACGAAGAGCGCTGCCTCCTTGCCCAGCAATTCGGCGATGCGCTCCTGGAGCCGATTGACCGACGGGTCCTCGCCATATTGGTCGTCGCCAACCGGCGCCGCCGCCATGGCCTGGCGCATGGCCAGCGAGGGCGAGGTTACGGTGTCCGAACGAAGGTCGATGCGGTCCATAGCGCCGACCAGACTACTTCGGGCCGCCGAAGCCGACAACGGCGCGATGCTCTTTGGCGCTGCGATTTGACCTGAGACACAGATGTCCGAAGACCACCTGATCCGGGCCCTCCGATATCTGGTCATCCTCTTGTTTGTCAGTGCCGGCCTATTCCCCTTGGTTCGCGGCCGATATCGGTGGGCGAAATGGGCCCCGTGGGGCGCGATTGCGGTTTTTGTCATCGCGTTTTCGTACGCGGTTGTTCTCTCCCTGTTTTGGGCACTGGGTAGGACCGACTAGGCCATGGTAAGCTCGTCGCACAACAAGGGGAGGCTGAGAATGCCACGATGGTTAATCTTGCTATTGCTGGCCGCTGGCGCGGGCTTGCCTTTGCCGCTGTCGGCGCAGACCGTCAAGGTTGGGCTGATCAACAGCTACACCGGCTTTGTCGCGCAGGCGGCCGACCAGGGGCAAAAAGGCACGGACCTCTATTTCAAGGAGCATGAGAAGGATCTACCGCCCGGGGTCAAAATCGAGCTGTTGAAGCGCGACGACACCTCAAATCCGGAGGTTGGCAAGCGGCTGGCGCAAGAGTTGATAACGCGCGACCACGTGCAGCTGTTGACGGGCATCGTGCTGTCGCCGGTCGCCACGGCGGTAGCGCCGCTAACTGCCGAGGCGAAGGTGCCGCTAGTTATCAGTTACGCCGCCGCAGGCGTCACGATCCCGCGGATCTCGCCCTATGTCGTGCGCGTCACCTTTACGCTGTGGCAGGAATCCTATCCGATGGGCAAATGGGCGGCCGAGCAAGGATGGAAGACCGCCTATACGGCGGTCACCGACTTCATCGCCGGCCATGATGCCGAGGCGGCCTTTACGAAGGCCTTCACCGATGCCGGCGGCAAGGTCATCGGCGCGGACCGGTTTCCGCCGGCCAATCCTGACTTCACCCCATTCGTGCATCGCATCAAGGACGCGAAGCCCGAGGTCGCCTTCATCTTCGTTCCCGCCCAAACTCAGGCCACGGCGATGATGCGGGCGATCAACGACCTCGGTCTGCGCGAGGCCGGGATCAAGATCGCCGCGCCCCAGGACCTCCTGCCCGACGAGGAATTGCCCAACATGGGCGACACGCCCGTCGGCCTCATTACCTCGGGGACCTATTCGGTCGCAGGCAAGCGGCCAGCCAACGAAGGCTTTCTCGCCGCCTGGAAGCGGGAATATGGTGACAAGGCTATTCCCGATTTCTTCTCGGTCGACGGCTGGGACGGGATGGCGATGATCTTTGACCTGGTCAAGTCGACCAAGGGCAAGTTCACAGCGGATGAGGCAATGGCATTCCTTTCCCATTGGAAGAACCCCGACAGCCCGCGCGGACCGATTATGGTCGATCCCCAAACCCGCGACATCGTGCAGAATATCTATATCCGGCGCGTCGAGAAGGTGGATGGCAAGCTCGCCGATGTCGAGATCGCGACAATCCCGATGGTCAAGGATCCGTGGAAGGAACTGAACCCGCTGAAATAGAGTGCGGGGCGTTGGGAAAATCGCGGTGAGCTACAGGCGATTTGCCGTCGCGCTGGCGATCGCGGCGGCCGTGGCGTTTCCGGCCATCGCGCAGACAACCGTAAAGATCGGGCTGATCAGCAGCTATTCCGGATTTGTCGCGGAGGCCGCGGACCAAGCACAAAAAGCCGTCGACCTCTATCTGAAAGAACACGAGCGGGATTTGCCCCCCGGCGTCAAGATCGAGCTGATCCGGCGCGACGACACCTCAAATCCGGAGGTCGGCAAGCGGCTGGCGCAAGAGTTGATCACGCGCGACCGCGTGCAGCTGCTGACGGGCATCGTGCTGTCGCCGGTAGCCACGGCGGTGGCGCCGCTGACCGCCGAGGCGAAGGTACCGCTACTGGTTAGCATCGCTGCCGCTGGGGCTGCGATCCCGCGGATTTCACCCTACATAGCGCGCGTCACCGTTACCTTATGGCAGCTCGGCTACCCGATCGGCAAATGGGCCGCCGAGCAACGCTGGAAAAAGGGCTATACCGCGGTCAGCGACTTCATTCCCGGGCATGACTCGGAAGCCGCTTTCACCAAGGGCTTCACTGACAACGGCGGCCGGATTGTCGGCGGCGTCCGCTTTCCGCCGAACAACCCCGACTTTGCGCCGTTCGCGCAGCGCATCCGGGACGCCAAACCCGATGTCGCATTTCTGTGGGTTCCGTCCGGCCCGCAGGGCTCGGCGATGATCAGGGCGGTCAGCGACACCGGAGTGCGACAGGCCGGCATCCAGATCGCCTCGACACAGGATCTGCTGCCCGACGAGGAGCTCCCCAATATGGGCGACGCGCCTCTCGGCATCATCACGTCCGGCACTTACTCTGTTGCCGCCGAGCGGCCGGCGAACAGCGCCTTTCTCGCCGCCTGGAAGCGTGAATATGCGGACAAAGCCGTCCCTAATTTCCTGTCGGTCGACGCCTGGGATGGAATGGTGGCGATCTTCGATCTGATCAAGGCGACCAAGGGCGCGTTCACTGCAGACGAGGCAGTGGCCTTTTTCAAGAATTGGAAGAACCCGGAGAGCCCGCGCGGGCCGATCATGATCGATCCCCAAACCCGCGATATCGTCCAAAATATCTATATCCGGCGCGCCGAGAAGGTCGAAGGCAAGCTCGCTAATGTCGAGATCGCGACAATCCCGATGGTCAAAGACCCGTGGAAAGAGCTGAATCCGCCAAAATAACGCTGCCCGACGTAAGATCGGCTCATTGTCAATTGCCGCCTGTTTCCCCCCAAACAGGGATGAGCAGTCCGCAAAAGGGGCTTCATTCCACCCTCTCTGACCCCCTGTGATGACCGCCGATTTTCTTTCGGCCGCCGTCAACATCGCCTTCAACGGCCTCGCCTTTGCGATGGTGCTCTACCTCATCTCGGTCGGGCTGTCGGTGACGATGGGACTGATGGGGTTCGTCAACCTGGCCCATGGCGTCTTCGCCATGGCTGGCGGCTATCTGGTGACGAGCCTGATGAAAGAGCAGGGCGTGCCGTTCCCGTTGGCGCTGATCGCGGCGGCCTTGGTGGTGGCCGCGGTGAGCATCCCAATCGAGCGTCTCTTATACCGGCGGTTCTATGGCGGCGATGAGCTCGATCAGGTGCTGCTGACGATCGGCCTCGCCTTCATGTCGGTTGCCGGCGCTACTTATATCTGGGGACCGCTGCAGCAGCCTTTACAACTGCCGGCGTGGCTGAGCGGCCCGGTCGATCTGGGCTTTCGCAGCTTTCCTGCCTACCGCAGCTTTCTCATTCTGTCCGGCGCCGGATTGGTCACTGCCCTGTGGCTCGCGGTCGAACGTACGCGCTTTGGCGCCCGCGTCCGCGCTTCCGTCGACAATCTGCGGATGGCCCAGTCAGTAGGCATCGACACCTCGCGCTTATTCATGGCGACCTTTGCTCTTGGCAGTGGGCTGGCCGGCTTCGGCGGCGCTCTCGGGGCCGACTTGCTGGCCGTCAATCCTGGTTATGCGCTGCAGAATCTCATCTATTTTCTGATCGTCGTCGCCGTCGGCGGGCTCGGCAGCATCCGTGGCCCGTTTTTTGCGGCGCTTCTGCTGGGCGTCGCTGACACCGCTTCCAAATACTTGGTGCCCGAATTCGGCGCTTTCTTCATCTATGCGCTGACGCTCGCAGTGCTGCTGTGGCGGCCGCGCGGACTGTTCGGGCGGGCTTGATGCCGGGTCCCGGCGCGGTCGGCGTCTTTGCCCGGCGCCACCGCTATCACCCGCTCGAAGCCGTGCCGTGGCTGGTTGCGGTCGCCGGCTATTTCGCGTTTCCGTCCTACCTGCCGTTGGGTGCACAGATCCTAGCGACGATCTTGTTTGCGCTCTCGGCCGACTTGGTGCTCGGCTATGCCGGGATCGTTACGCTGGGTCAGGCCGCGTTTTTCGGCGCCGGCGCCTACACCGCTGGGCTCCTCGCCGCGCATGGCTGGGGCGAGCCAATCAGCGGTCTGCTCTCTGGGGCCGCAGCGGCGGCGTTGATCGGGCTATTGTCCGGACTTGTGATACTCCGCACAACGGGCCTCACCCTGCTGATGCTGACCCTCGTCGTCGCCTCGATGCTGTACGAGGCCGTCAACAAGGCGAGCTGGCTGACCGGCGGCGATGACGGGCTGCAGGGGATGCAGGTTTGGCCGATCTTCGGCTGGTTCCGCTTTGATCTGTTTGGCCGAACGGCCTATTGCTATTGCCTGATCATGCTGTGTCTGTGTTGGTTCGCGACGCGGCGCCTCGTTCACTCGCCGTTCGGCCGCTCGTTGGTCGGCATCCGCGAGAATATCTTGCGGATGCACGCGATCGGCGCGCCGGTCGCTCGCCGCAGGCTTGTCGTCTACACAATTTCTGCCGCGCTCGCCGGAGCCTCCGGTGCGCTGATCGCGCAGACCACAGGGTTCGTTGGCCTTACCTTTCTCGGCCTCGACCGCTCCGGTACTGTCCTGATCATGCTGATCATCGGCGGCGTCGGACGGCTCTACGGCGCCTTTATCGGGGTGCCGCTCTACATGATCGCACAGGATCGCTTCTCGACGATCGACCCGGTCTATTGGTATTTCTGGATCGGGTTGCTGATGGTGCTGCTGGTGGTCTTCGCCCGCGGCGGCGTGCTGGGCTTGGCCGAACGCTTGCAGTCGCGGCTGGGGCCGCGGCGATGAGCGCACCTGCACTCGAGACCTGCGGGTTGCACAAGAGCTTCGGTGCGCTAACCGTAGCCAATGCGGTTGAATTCCGGCTCGAGCGTGGTGCGCGACACGCGCTCATTGGACCGAACGGCGCCGGAAAAACTACCTTTGTCAATCTGGTGACAGGTGCGTTGCGGCCGGGGGCGGGGCAAATCCGGCTCGAAGGCGCCGACATCACCCACCTGCCGCAGGCTGCAAGGGTCAAGCGCGGTCTTGTCCGCACATTTCAAATCTCGGCACTTTTCCGCCGCTTGAGCGTGCTCGAAAATGTCACGTTGGCGGTTTGCGAGCGCAAAGGGCGCAGCGGCGAGTTGCTGAGGCCCGCCGGACGGCACGGTGCCGTGATCGAGGAAGCCTTCGCGTTGCTGGAGCGATTGGGACTTGCCGACGAAGCACTGAGTCCGGTCAGTACGCTTGCTTACGGCCGCCAGCGGCTGGTCGAGATCGCCATAGCGCTCGGCCTCTCGCCCAAGGTCCTGTTGCTGGACGAACCGGCGGCCGGAGTCCCGGCGCACGAGAGCGGCACGATAATCGACGTTATCGAAGGTCTACCGCCCGAGATCGCATTGCTGATTATCGAGCACGACATGGATCTGGTCTTTCGCTTGGCGCGGCAGATCACGGTACTGGTGCAGGGCAGCGTTTTGGTTGAGGGGCCGCCCGAAGCAATCGCTGCCGATGCGAGGGTTCGCCAAGTGTATCTCGGCGAGCGCGTGTCGGTGTGAAGCAACCGTCCGATCTCGTTCTCGAAAGCGTCTCTGCCGGTTACGGCGAGACGGTGGTGCTCGAGGGCGTCTCGTTCGATTTGCCGCTGGGCCGGACGCTCGCAGTGCTGGGACGCAACGGGGTCGGCAAGACGACCTTGCTCGCCACGATTATGGGTCACACCCGATTTCACCGCGGCAGCATCCGGTTTGCGGGCCGGGAAATCTCGGCGATGCGCTGCCATCGGCGAGCACGCCTGGGCATCGGGTTTGTGCCGCAGGAACGCGAGATCTTCCCTTCGCTGACGGTGGAGGAAAATTTGCTGGTTGCCGAGCGGCCCGGACAATGGACGCTCGCCAGGGTTTACGACTTCTTCCCGCCGCTCGCGGAGCGGCGTCGCAATTACGGCAACCAGCTCTCCGGCGGCGAACAGCAGATGCTGGCAATCGGTCGCGCTTTGATGGGCAACCCAAGGCTGCTGCTGATGGACGAACCGCTCGAGGGTCTGGCGCCCGTCATTGTGGATGCCCTCCTCCGCGGGCTCGACCGCCTCAAGCGCGAAGGCGATTTGGCGTTTCTTCTCGTCGAGCAGCATGCACAGCTCGCGCTCGAACTAGCTCCGCAAGCAATCGTGCTCGACCGCGGACTGATCGTCTTTGCTGGAGTAAGCCGCGAGCTGCTGGACGAGCCGCAGCGTTTGGCCGCATTGATGGGCCTCGAGGCGCGGCAGGCGCATTGAGGGATGATCCCCCTGCATCGGAGGATTGCGCATATCGGCATAGGACGAGGATGAAACCCTCGCATACAGTGAACCTGGGGATTTCTAGGCCCGATCGACCCTGCCTGGGTCCAACTTCACTGGAGGGTGCCTCATGCAGTACCGGCGTATATCGGCTGATTGTCATCTCGACATGCTCTGGTTACCGCCCGAGCTGTTCACCTCGAACGCGTCGAGCAAACTTAGGGACCTGATGCCCTACGTCGCCGAGAATTCGGACGGGGTGAAGCGCTGGACTGACAATAACGGTGCCGAGTACGGCCTGTGCGGCGGCGTCGGCGCTACTGGCACGCCATGGGTTCCGGGCAAGCAGCTGCGCGCCGACAAGATGGCCGAGGCCGGTCTGTATAAAGACTATTTCGAAAAGGGGCTGCGCCGGCCGGGAGACCCGCACCTGCGGATCAAGGACATGGACCGCGACGGGGTCGACGCCGAGGTCATCTACGGCATCCTGGCCGCCTGCGCCAAGATGAAGGACCCGGAAGCGGCGGACGAGATGCTGCGCATCTACAATGACTTCATGCACGATTTCACCAGCTACTATCCCGACCGCATGATCGGGCTGGCCTGCCTGCCCTACAGCAACATCGCAGGCGCCGCTCGGGAAGTCCGCCGCGTTGCCAAGATGGGCATGAAGGGTGTCGAGCTGTCCTGCTCGTGGCACATGACCCCGATGTGGCACCCGATGTGGGATCCGCTCTGGGAGGCGGTCAACGAGACGCAGCTGCCATTGCATTTCCACACCTTCCCGGCGACCGATCCGGAGCTGCGCAAATCGCTCGAACCGTCGATCGCACGGCGGATGACCTATAGCGGGCTGTGCCGGTTTCAGATGACGCTGGCGACGATCCTGACCGACCTGATGGGCGCGGCGGTGTTCGAGCGGTTCCCGAACATCCGCGTCGTGTTCGGCGAGAGCGGCATCGGCTGGATCCCCTACGTCATCGACCGCATGGATTTCGAGTACCAGGACCAGTACCAAGACCTGAAGCTGAAGAAATTGCCGAGCGAGTACTGGACCAACCAGTGCCGCGCGACCTTCCAATATGACCGGGTCGGCACCAAGCTGATCGAAGACATGGGCGTCGAGACCCTGATGTGGGGCTCCGACTTCCCGCACCCCGACGGCGTGTGGCCGGAGTCGAAGAAGTATATCGAAGATCAGTTCAGCCATCTGCCGGCCGATGTAACCTACAAGATGACTTGCGAGAACGCCGGCAAGTTCTATGGCCTGATCAACTAGGCCCGCGACCTGCGGACAAGCCCCTCTTCGGCATGAGTATTGCCGGAGAGGGGCGTTTTTGTTTTATCTTGCCGTCCGCCGCAGGAGAGCTCGATGGCCGGTTATTTTTCGACGAGCGGCGATCTGCCGACCTTTGTCACGCATCTGGAATGCAGCCTGACGGGGGAGCGCTACCCGGCTGATACCCTCCAGGGCTTATCGAGGGCCGGCCGGCCGCTGCTGGTTCGCTATGATCTCGACGGCGTCCGCAAGGCGCTGCCTCACGAGGTGCTGGCCGCTCGTGCCCAAACTTTGTGGCGCTACCGTGAGTTGCTGCCGGTGCGCCGGGCGCAAAATGTGGTCTCACTGGGCGAAGTTGTGACGCCGCTCGTTCCGCTGCCACGGGCTGCTGCCCGGCTCGGCGCCCGCGCCGAGATCCTGGTCAAGGACGAGGGCCGTCTGCCGACCGGCTCGTTCAAGGCGCGCGGCTTGGCGCTTGCCGTGTCAATGGCGAAAGAGCTTGGGGTCACGGCGATGGCGATGCCGAGCAACGGTAACGCCGGGGCGGCGATGGCGGCCTACTGCACGCGCGTCGGGATCAAGTCTTACGTCTTTTGCCCCGAGGATACCCCGGCGGTAAATGTTCGTGAAATCGCGATGCAGGGCGCCAAGGTCTTCCTGGTCAATGGCCTGATCGACGATTGCGGCAAGCTGGTGAGCGAAGGAGAGCGGACGGTCGGCTGGTTCAATTGTTCGACGCTACGGGAGCCCTACCGGATCGAAGGCAAAAAGACGATGGGGATCGAGCTTGCTGAGCAGCTCGGTTGGAAATTGCCGGATGTGATCTTCTATCCGACGGGCGGCGGCACGGGCATTATCGGCATGTGGAAGGCGTTCGCCGAGCTCGAAGCAATCGGCTGGATCGGGGCAAAACGACCGCGCATGGTAGTAGTGCAAGCGGCAGGTTGCGCGCCGATGGTCAAGGCTTGGCAAGAAGGCAGGGAGCACGCGCCGCGTTGGGAAAATGCGCACACCTTCGCGGCCGGCATTCGCGTGCCGCAAGCCATCGGCGATTTCCTGATCCTGCGTGCGGTGCGCGAAAGCGGCGGGTTCGCGATCGCCGTCAGCGACGAGGTGATTGCCGAGGCGTGGCGCGAAGCCGCAGCCGAAGAGGGCCTGCTGCTCTGCCCCGAGGGAGCGGCAACCTATGCCGCCTATAAGCAGGCGCTTGCCGATGGGCGGATCGGCACCGACGACCGTGTCGTTTTGTTCAATTGCGCAAGCGGGCTCAAATACCCAATGCCGGAAGCCGGCAAGCGGCTCAAGCTCGGCAGCGCCGTCGATTGGCAAAGGCTGGCGGGGACCTAATGCCCTGGAGCAAAACTTCTTTACGTCATTGCGAGGAGCGAAACGACGAAGCAATCTTGATCGGCGTTGGCCAACTGACCCGAGATTGCTTCGCTTCGCTCGCAATGACACTCTCAACTTGCATGTTTTTCTGTCTCGGGGCGTGCAGCAGCGGGCCGCCGTGGACGCTCAGCCAGTCGCCTGAAGAAATCAGCCTGCGCTGGTATCCCGACGATACCCCCAACACCGCCGCAGACCAGGTTGCGCGGGCGCATTGCCGGTCCTGGGGCAAGAACGCCGAACTCGTCTCGTACGACCAGGACGGCAGCGCCCAGCTCGGGCGCTACCGATGTCGCTGAAGGAGGTCACGATATGAGCGTCGAGCAACGGCTGAGGGAATTGGGAATCAGATTGCCTGAAGTTGGCGGGCCGCTGGGCAATTATGTGCACGCAAGACGTGCCGGCAACCTGCTCTTTCTTTCCGGCAAGGGGCCGCAAGAAGCCGACGGCCGGATGCCGAAGGGCAAGCTCGGCGCCGGCATGCCGGTCGACGAAGGATACCGCCATGCGCGGCAAGTCGGCCTGGTATTGATCGCAGCGATGAAGGATGCGCTCGGTGGCGATCTCGATCGCGTCGACGGGATTGTCAAGGTTCTGGGAATGGTCAATGCCGCGCCCGATTTCGAAGATCACCCCAAAGTCATCAATGGTTGTTCGGATCTGTTCGTCGAGATTTTTGGGGAAAGCGGCAGGCACGCGCGCTCGGCGGTCGGCATGAGCTCGCTGCCCGCCGGCATACCGGTCGAGATCGAGGTCATTGTCGCGGTCAAATAACGCCTATACCGCCGCGCCGAGCGCGAAGAGCCGGCAGATCAGCCGGCTCATGCTGTTCTTCGGCCTGGTCTATGTCGTCGAAGGAATCGGCCAGACTGGCGGGCTGATCGCTCAGCCGCTCAGTTTTTTTCTGAAGCAGACATTCGGATGGACGGCGGTTCAGGTTACCGCTTATCTGACCGTGCTCAACCTTCCTTGGATTATCAAGCCGGTTTACGGGATCGTCTCGGATTTCCTGCCGATCTTCGGCTATCGCCGAAAGAGCTACTTGCTTCTCGCCAATTTGGCGGCGGCCGGCGCATATTGCTGGGTAACCCAGCTTACCGCGCCGGCTCAGATCATATTCGCCTTGTTGTTGACCGCTTATGGAATGGCGATCTCAAGTACGATCTGCGGCGCGATTCTGGTCGAGAACGGACAAAAATTCGCGGCCAGCGACTCCTTCGTCAATCAGCAGTGGTTGTGGTTCAACATCGCCGCAATGGTCAGCGCGTTTATTGGCGGGCAGCTCGTACAAAGGCTGACCCCGACCGGAGCGTTGCATGGGGCGGCCACAATTATCGCCGTTGCTCCGCTTGTCGTCGTCTTCGCCGGTTGGTTTCTAATCCAAGAACCGAAAAGTTCTATCAATCTGGGCGAGATGAGAAGAACTTTCGCCAGCCTCGGGGCTGCCTTCACGATGCGCGAGCTCTGGCTCATCGCGCTGTTTCTGTTTGTGTACTATCTCAACCCCGGGCTTGGTACCCCGCTCTACTATCATATGACAGATGATCTCAAATTTTCTCAGGAATACATCGGGCTTCTCGGCTCAATCAGCTCAGCCGGATGGATTGCCGGAGCCCTTTTCTATCGCCTATATATGAAGGGCATCACTGCCAAAGCTTTATTGTACGTGAGTATCTTATCAGGTATCGTTGCTACACTCGCTTTTTTGCTTCTGTGGAACGAAGTGTTGGCGGCTGTGATTAACTTTCTCAGTGGTCTCGCCAACGTGATTGCCTTTGTTGCGACACTGAGCCTGGCTGCGGATTACTGCCCCCAGCGATCGGAGGGATTCGCGTTCGCGACGCTGATGTCGATTACCAACTTCACCGGCGCGCTCTCCGAAAACATGGGATCCTTCTTTTATGAACACCTGTTTCACCGTCAGCTCAACCCGCTGATCTTGGTTTCGGCGGCGTTCACGGCAGTGGCCTTTGCTTTTGTTCCGCTCTTGCGATTGGGTGCAAAGCGTCCGGGACAGGCGGCGCGTCGCGCTGTGGCAGGCGAGCAGCGAGCTGCCGTCGTTAACCCGACCCCGCAAACTCCTCCAAAGACCCATCGCCGGTGCTTTTGACGATCCGGCCCCTGTGCTCCGCCGAAGTAAGAGACAAGCTGCCGGCTTCGAGTTCCCGCGCCTCTCGTCTGAACGCGCGACCTAAGGACTCCAATTCCGCGGAGAGCTCCGGGCCCGCGGCGCCCATCGCCAGCCGGAAGCATCGCTCAGCTTGAGCGAGCAGGTGTACTGCGTCTGACATCGTATCCCCCTTTCATCCGAACCCGCGTTTGGCCACTGGATGAGGCACGATCCAGCGAGTGAGGTTCACGGCACGGCAAGCCGGCAACAGAGTGAAAGCGAAAAGTAAGCGAATCGTTACTGGGAGCCGACCCCGGGATTCTGCGCATTGAATTCCCAAACGCCCCCAATGCTCGCGACGAGAGCCTCGTCGCCATTTCGTGGGACGAATTCTTCGAGAAATTCGATGAGGCGGGCTTGGCGTTGCTCTATGAGGAAAAAACCGCTGGCGGCCAACTCAGCAATTTTAACAAGCTTATCGGCCGGGAAACAGCCGAGGCTCGCCTGCACAGAGAAAGCCATGCCAGCCGGCATGCGAAGCATTAAGCTCCTTACAGCAGGCTCTACGGCGTTGGCGGCCCCGCTGGCCAGCGCCACTACAGCGGCGCGAGTTCCTAAATGAGCAACGACCCGATGTAGATCGAGCGTTCGGCGAGCAGGCGCGCCGGGAAACCCGCCTTGACGATCAGTGCAGCCAACAAATCGCGGTCGGAATCAGACACCCTGGGCCTGGGTCACCCGAGTGGGGCGTCGCTTCAATATAAAATGATACGAGAGAAGTGGATCGTATTGCGCAGAAGGCGCCGCCATTGACTATGGGAAAACGGTTGGCCGATCAAGGCTGAACCGGCCGGCGATGTGCTCGGCAACGTCGGTCATTCCCCACCATTATCCAGTTGGTTGAGCACGAGGCTGGAAACTGATCGGCTCATACAAACGGCCCCGCCTCCATCCGATCCCGCACGCCGCCAGGGAACTAAGTGCTTTCCTCGGGAGTATTCAGCGAAGGAGGGTCGCCTTTCTCGCTCTCCGCGCACGCGGGTGAAGCGATAGTCGGGGCAGCAACATGCTGAGATCATCGGTTTTTCTCACCGTCGCCTTCTGCACTCGGCATCCGTGGAGGGTTATCGTCCTTTCCATCCTGCTGGCGGTCGCATCCGGCGTCTACGCAGGGCGCCATTTCGCCATCAGGACCGATGTCACCGACCTTTTCCCGCACGATCTGCCGTGGGCCCAGCACGCGTTTGAGTACAGGAAGTCTTTCCCAGAACCGGGGATCACAGTCGTCATCGATGCGCCGACACCGGAGCTCGTCGACCAGGCCACGACCAAACTGGCACAGGCCCTCGCCGCGCATCGCGAGGTCATTCGCGCCGTCCACGAACCGCAGAGCGGGCGGTTTTTCGAGCGCAACGGGCTGTTATATCTGCCGGCCGGCGAGGTCGCGCAGCTGACCGACGACCTCGTCAAGGCCGATCCCCTCCTGCAAGCGCTGGCCGCAGATCCCAGCGTCAGGGGCGCTCTGCACGCGCTGTCACTGGGCCTGATGGGCGTGCAGTACGGCCAGATCAAGCTCGACGATCTGGTGCGTCCTATGGCGATGGCCGCCGATACCGCGCGAGAAGCCGTGGCCGGCCAGCCCGCGAGCTTTTCATGGCGCGTCCTCGCAAGTGGCAAACCGGCGCAGCCAAACGAGCTGCGCCGTTTTATAGAGGTTGAGCCGGTGCTCGATTTCACCGCGCTCGAACCCGGACGGGCGGCGACGAATACGATCACGCAAACCGCCCGAGATCTGCAATTGGCGCGTGATTATCAGGCGAGGGTACGCCTGACCGGGCTGGTGCCGATCGATGATGACGGGTTTGCGACGCTTCAGCAGAACGCCGCCCTCGACATTGTCGTCTCGGTGGTCGCCGTGTTGTTCATCCTATGGCTGGCGCTGCACTCGGTTCGGATCATCATCGCGGTCGCGGTGAGCTTGGTCGTCGGTTTGATGATCACCGCCGCCGTCGGTCTGATGCTGGTGGGTGCCCTCAATTTGATCTCGGCCGCGTTCTGCGTCCTGTTCATAGGCCTCGGCGTCGATTTCGGACTGCAATACTGTGTGCGCTACCGCGCCGAACGACACGACTACGGCGATCTGCGCGCCGGGCTTAGGAGCGCCGCGAGAAAAGCCGGCGTGCCCCTAGCGCTGGCCGCGGCCGCGATAGCGGCCAGCTTCGCCTGCTTCGTGCCCACCGCATACCGGGGTCTGGGGGAGCTGGGCGAAATTGCCGGATGCGGGATGATCCTCGCCTTTCTCACCTCGATCACGCTCTTGCCGGCGCTGTTGATGGTGCTGAACCCGCCGGACGAGCCACATCCCATGGGCTTTGCTGCCCTTGCACCGGTGGACCGATTTATCGAGCGATATCGAGTGCCGGTCGTCGTAACAACCATTCTCCTGGTCGTCTTGGCCGGGCCGCTGCTGCTGTTTCTGCGGTTCGACTTCAATCCAATGCATCTGCGCAATCCGAAAGTCGAATCCGTCGCAACGTTCCTCGAGCTGCGCAGAGCCCCACAGACCGGCGCGAACGCCATCAATATCGTCGCGCCGAACCTCGACGCGGCAAACGCGACCGCTCAGCGCCTGGCGTCGCTGCCGCAAGTTGCTGAGACGGAGACGCTCAGCCGGCTCATCCCAGCGGACCAGGATCAAAAGCTCGCGCTGATCCAGAAAGCAGCACGGGCGATCGAAAAATCGCTCAGCCCGGCCCAGGTGTTGTCGCCGCCGACCGATCAGCAGAATGTCGAGGCGCTGAATTCGACCGCCGAGACCTTATCGGCAACCGCCGGTAACGCTGAGGGACCGGGAGCAGAGGCGGCGCGGGATCTGGCCCAGCTCCTGGTGCGACTGGCGAAATCCGGCCCCAGTGTTCGCCAGGCGGTCGAGAAGGCAGTGGTTGACCCGCTGCGGTTTTCGCTCGGCCAGCTGCGGCCGGAGCTCAATCCCGAACGGGTCACGGCGGACACCATTCCTGCCGATCTCAAGAGACAATGGGTGACCCCGGACGGGCGGGCGCGGATCGAAGTGTTGCCGAAGGGCGACCCAGACGACACGAAGCTGCTGCACAACTTCGTGACGGCGGTATTAGCGGTCGAACCCAGCGCGACCGGCCCGGCGATATTGCTGTTCGAAGCCGGAAACACAGTCGTGCGCGCCTTTATCGAAGCCGGGATCTACGGGCTCGCTGCGGTCGCCCTGCTTTTGTGGATCACTCTGCGCCGAGTCAGTGATGTGCTGCTCACTCTGGTGCCGCTTCTTGTCGCCGTTGTCGTCACATTGGAACTCAGTGTAGCGCTCGACCTGCCGCTGAATTTTGCCAATATCATTGCGCTGCCGCTGCTGCTGGGCGTCGGCGTCGCCTTCAAGATCTACTACATCATGGCGTGGCGGAGCGGAAAAACGGCGCTCGTGCAATCGACTCTCACGCGAGCCGTAATGTTCAGCGCCATGACCCAGGCAGCCGCGTTCGGCAGTCTGTGGCTCTCCAGCGATCCGGGCACATCTAGCATGGGTAAACTAATGGCGCTGGCGCTGCTTTGCACGATGATGGCGGCAGTGTTCTTCCAGCCTGCGTTGATGGGCCGGCCGCGGGCCCGCTCCGTGCCGACCTACGGCGCGCTCGATCTTCAATCGGAGGCAGAACTCGGCGAGGTGCAGCAAGAAGCCGAACAGTCTGCCGACGAAATTGTCGATCGGTAATGACATGCCGGGGTTGATGGCGCAGGCGCGGCGCCTTCTGAATTTGCCGCAGTCGCGAGAACAGGGAGAGCAGAAGCCCGGATCGAGAGCCAGCCTGGCGCTCGATAATCTGCGTGGTATTGTCATCCTCCTCGTGCTTTCGTTTCATTCGGTGCTGGCCTATCTCAACTTCCTGCCCGCCGCCCCATTTCCGTTCGACAAACCTCCATATCTCTGGCGCGCTTTTCCGATCGTTGATAAGACGCGGTGGTTCGGCTTCGACCTGTTTTGCGCCTGGCAAGACATCTTTTTGATGTCCCTGTTTTTCTTCCTCTCGGGCCTCTTCGTTTGGCAAAGCCTCGAGCGAAAAGGAACCCAAAGATTTCTTCACGATCGTATTGTCCGGCTCGGCATACCCTTTGCCGTCGTCGTTGCGGTGCTGATGCCGCTGGCCAATTATCCGACCTATCTGCAGACCGCGGCCGATCCCGGCTTATTCGCGTTTTGGCGGCACTGGCTTGCATTGCCGTTCTGGCCGTGCGGACCGATGTGGTTTCTGTGGCTGCTGCTGCTGGCGGATTTTGCAGCCACCGCTCTCCACCGGTTCGCCCCCCGGTGGGGTGACGCGCTGCTCCGGTTTTCATCCACTGCAGGCAGGCGGCCGATGCGTTATTTTGGCGGGTTCCTGATTGCATCGGCTATCGCCTACGTCCCTTTGGCGGTCGTGTTCACGCCGTCGGCGTGGGCGGCGATCGGACCATTTGGATTTCAGCTCAGCCGTCCGCTTCACTACGCGGTTTATTTTGCCGCCGGCATGGGTCTCGGGGCGCGCGACATTGAGCGCGGTTTGTTCGCACCCGAGGGCGTGCTGCGACGGCGCTGGTACGTCTGGTCAGTTGCGGGGCTGGGATCGCTGCTTCTTTGGATGGCGCTGACCGCGCTGACGATGACACACCGCGGCTCGCTCTCGTTGGGGTTGCAAATCCTCGACGATCTTAGTTTTGTTTTGGCTTGCTTTGCCAACTGCTTCGCGCTGCTCGCGCTCATCTTTCGGTTCGCAGCGAGACGACTACCAGTATTCGATACCCTCAAGCGCGACGCGTACGGGATGTACCTAGTGCACTACCCGCTTGTGGTCTGGCTTCAGTACGCGCTGCTCGGGCTTGGAATCTGGGCATTAGCCAAAGGCGCGATCGTATTCGGCGGGACGTTACTGCTGAGCTGGGGCACGGTTGCCGCGGTCCGCCGAATTTCTCTGGCGGCTCAGATGATCGGGCCCGATCGGCCGCGGCTCCTCCACAAGATCGGCGCTTGACATTATCGCTCGGCTGCGCTCGCTAATCGCCGGGATCCTATGAAACGGTGTATATGAGGATGGCTAATCCGATCGTCTATGGCCCGGCCTTCAGTTCTTACGTGTGGAGCGCGCGCCTGGCATTGGCCGAAAAAGGTGTGACGCACGAGCTGGTCAACGTGCCGTTCGGTGCCCATCGCGAAGCGCAGCATTTGTCGCGGCACCCGTTCGCGAAGGTCCCCACCTTCGAGCATGACGGCTTCGCGTTGTACGAGACGCAGGCAATCATGCGCTATGTCGACGAGCGGTTTGCCGGCACGCCGCTGCAGCCCGAGGACGTGCATGAATGGTCGCGCATGAACCAGATCATCGGCATTGTCGACGCCTATGCCTGGCCCAGCATCGCCGGCACGATCCTGTTCAATCGCATTTTGGTGCCGCGGTTTCTCGGCGGCGCACCGGACGAGGCGGCGATCACGGCGGCGCTGCCGCGCGCCCGGCTGTGCCTATCGGAGATCGATCGACTGATGGAAGACCATCGGTTTTTGGCAAGCGAGCATATAAGCCTCGCCGATCTGATGGTTTTGCCCCTGCTCTATTATTTCAGCCGCGTACCTGACGGCCAGGAGCCGATGGTCGAGCGCCCCAAACTGCAGAACTGGTTGCGACAAATGGAGACGCGGCAGAGCTTCCAAGTCACGAAACCGCCACCGCTATAGCGACGGTGCGAGTACTGCAATTCTTTGCGGTGATTCTGACGGCGCTGGCCTTGGTTCCGGTCGCCGCGCATCTGTTCGAGCTGCCACACAAGATCGGCCTGCCCGAAAAGCAGTACTTTATCGTACAGTCGATCTATCGCGGCTGGGCGCTGTTCGGAATTATCATCATCGCAGCCATCATTGCTAATTTGGCGCTCGCATCGGTGCTGCGGCGCCGCGGCAGGCGGTTTTGGCCGAGCCTTTCGGCGGGTCTCACTTTAGCCGGTACGCTGGTTGTCTTCTTTGCATGGACCTATCCGGCCAATCAGGCGACCAACAACTGGACGGTGAGACCCGCAGATTGGGAAGCATTGCGCAGTCAGTGGGAATGGTCGCATGCCGCAAACGCCGTGCTGACCTTTATTGCGTTGTGCTGTGCTACGCTCTCGGCTGTGTTTGGCCCCCACCCTAACCCTCCCCCGCTCGCGGGGGAGGGTTAGGGATGGGGCGCCGGGCTTCGCGCGCGGCGATCGCCTCTTCGCGCTCGATCAAAAGCCGGGCGCGTTCGACAACCGGGAAGTCGATCATTTTGCCATCGACAGTGACCGCGCCGACGCCTTCGGCGAGCGCCTTGTCATAGGCGGCGATGACGCGGCGGGCATGGTCGAGCTCCTCTGCGCTCGCGCGGAACTCCTCGTTGAGAATCGGGATCTGGCTCGGATGGATAACCGAGGCGCCGATGAAGCCGAGCCGGCGCGAGCGGCGGATCGTCTGCCGGAAGCCGTCGAGGTCATGGTACTCGGCCACCGTGCCGATGAACCCCAACGGCATGATGCCGGCGGCGCGGGCGGCGAACACCGCCATCTGCTTCGGCATGAACAAGCCTTCGGCCTCGGGTAATATCCCGACGGAAAGTGCAAAATCCTCGGCACCTAAATTGAGCGCGCAGAGGCGTGGGTGGGCGCGGGCAATCTCTGCGATGCGGAAGAACGCCGCCGCGGTCTCGACCATCGCGATGAGCCGCGTCGCACCCGGCGCGATGCCCCGTTCCACCTCAACTTCGTCGACGGTTTCGGCAATGAGCCGGACATGCTCGGGACTGTCGACCTTCGGGAGGGCCAGCGCCAGCACTTGAGGGCCCACCGCCGCCTCGATGTCGCGCACCGCCAACCGCAGCGGCCGGTTGATGCGCACGACGACATCGGCGCCGCCGCGTGACACGGTCGCGGCCGCTTCAGGCACAAGGGCACGCGCGTGTTCCTTCTCGGATGGCGCCACGCTGTCCTCGAGATCGAGGATGATCGCGTCCGCGCCGCGCCGGGCCGCTCCGTCGACAAAGCGCTTGGCAGTGACCGGAACAAACAGCAGCGAACGCCAAACCGGCAACGGCGATGCAGTCATGCTTTGCCTCCGGCCAAGCGAACGATGCCCTCGCGCGCGAGCCCTTCGATCTCGGTTGTGTCGAGCCCGAGCGAACCCAGGATTTCGGCGGTGTGTTCGCCCAATGCCGGCGCCGGGCGGCGCAGCCGGCCCGGCGTTTGCGATAAGCGCGGGATGATGTTGTGCATCGGCAGACGCCCGATCTCTTCGTCGGGGAGATCGACGAGGATTTCCCGCGCTATCACATGCGGGTCGGCCATGAATTGGTCGATGTCGTAGACGGGCGCCGCGGTGACTTCGGCGCGCTCGAAAACCCCCATGTTCTCGGCCAATGTGCGGGCGCCGATAAAGGCGGCGATCGGCGCCTCGCAGGCCCCGGCGTTGCGCACGCGGTCGCTGTTGGTGCGAAATCGCGGGTCGGTGATCATGTCCTCGCGGCCGATCGCGCGAAAGAGCCGCTCGGCCATCGCCTGGATTGACGCGGAGATGCCGATATAGCGTCCGTCTTTGGTGCGGAACACGTTGCGCGGCGAGGTCGTCTCCGAGCGGCTGCCGGTGCGCTCGCGGACCGTGCCGGTCAGCCGGTAGATCGCGGCTTCGGTTGCGATGAAAGAGAAAAGAGGATCGAGCAACGGCAGGTCGATGATCTGGCCGGTACCGCCCCTCGCTTCGACTTCGCGCAATGCGATCATCACCGCGAAGGAACCGTACAGCCCCGCCACCATGTCCGCCAAGGCGGTTGGCGGCAATGCCGGTTCGCGATCAGGAAAGCCGGTGCGCGCGGCGTAGCCCGACATGCTTTCGACGAGCGTGCCGAAGCCGGGCCGATCGCGATACGGCCCATCCTGCCCCCAGCCGGACACGCGCACTATGATCAGCCCGGGATTGCACCGGTGCAGAATGTCTGGGCCGAGGCCCATCGCCTCGACGGTTCCGGGCCGAAAGTTCTCGATCAGCACCCGCGAGGTGCCAACTAGGCCGAGGAGGAGCTCACGGCCGCGCGGCTCTCGGAGGCTCAGCGCGATGCTTTTCTTGTTGCGTGAATACACCTTCCAGTGGACGCTGACGCCATCCGTCTGCCAAGCACGCAGAGGATCGCCGCGTTTGGGATCCTCGATCTTTATCACCTCCGCGCCGAAATCGGCGAGCTGCAGGCTGACCATATTGCCGGAGACGAGACGCGACACGTCGATAACGCGCACCCCGTCGAGCGGACACGCCGCTCCCGGCTCAAAGGATTTCTCCGGCAGGCTCATCGATGCCCCGTCTCGCAGCAATCTAAGGCCGCACCTTAGTTTGTCGTCTACCGGAAACAAAGACCGCAGCAGGTAACTATTCTGCCGGGTGCTCGCGGACTATCGCTGCCCGCGGGTGGTTGCCGACCGGAATAGCGTCTAGTTGAGCGCGGGTTTCGAAGCGTCGAGCGCACCTGTGAAATTGTCATTGCGACCGGAGCGAAGCAATCTCTGGCCGACCGAGATTGCTTCGTCGCGCGATGCGCTCCTCGCAATAACACCACTCTCGTCAGGTCGAAATCCGCCTCGAGATCGCGTTGGGCATTTTCCAGATAGGCTTGATCTTTCGCTTTGTTCGCTTCGGCTTGTTAGAGCTGTGCTTCAAAGCAGATGGCTTGGCTGCCGACTTATAAACCGATGGCGCCGATCGGCAAGAAAACGCCCGGCCGTGTAAGACCTGGGATTATTAATTAACTCAACACACATCAGTAGCAAATCAGGTGCGCTCCCTTGACTCACCGCTGTTCATTCCATCTTACGGCTGTCGCGAACGGCGCATCCCTTAGCAATGAGGAACAAATCTCATGGCAAGTCGTTGTCAGCGGGACGGAAAACGGGCGACCCACTGGTAAGTGCAAAGGTGTGACGGGTCTCGGAGCGGGAGGAACGGTGGACGCTGATGCCGGCGCTGAATTTGGTGCCTCATTCAGATCTTTTTTTACCCGTAGTGTGACGCAGTTCATATTTGGGCGATCGCAAAATGTCCGATTCATCCTTCGCGCTTGGAACGCGAAACGCGGGAGAGGAGGGATTGGATGGAGACCGGAACACATCTGCAACCTGAACGACCCGCGAAGGAACGCAGCCTATGGCGGTGATTTCAGACCGCGCGGGAACCGTGCGATCGCTCGCTTATCACACAAATGCTGTCGAATACTGATAACCGCTTGTTAAGCGATTCTGGTAATTCTGATTAACCAACTCCCGCCGGTGCAAGGTACCGGCCCGAATCCGGAGGTTCTCATGCGCGTGCTTTTGGTCGAGGATGATGCGGCAACAGCCGCCAGCATCAAAATGATGTTGGTGAAAGAGAACTTTATTTGTGACACCACCGATCTTGGGGAAGACGGGTTGGAGATCGGTAAGCTCTATGATTACGACATCATCCTCCTTGATCTGATGCTGCCGGACATCGATGGCTACGAGGTGCTTCGCCGGCTTCGGGCAGCGCGTGTGCGTACGCCGATCTTGATTCTCTCCGGTCTTGCAGAGCTCGATGCCAAGATCAAAGGCCTCGGCTTCGGTGCCGACGACTTTCTGACCAAGCCCTTTGATCGTCGCGAGCTTATCGCCCGGATTCAGGCTATTGTGCGCCGTTCCAAGGGCCATTCAGAATCGATGATCCGGACCGGCAAACTAATCGTAAATCTCGACACGCGCGTCGTTACGGTCGATGACCAGCCAGTGCATCTGACCGGCAAAGAATACGGCATCCTCGAGCTGCTAAGCCTGCGCAAGGGTACCACTCTGACAAAAGAAATGTTCCTCAACCATCTTTATGGCGGAATGGACGAGCCTGAGCTCAAGATCATCGACGTGTTCGTTTGCAAGCTCCGTAAGAAACTTGCCCAAGCTACCGGCGGCAGTCACTATATCGAGACGGTTTGGGGCCGAGGGTACGTGTTGCGTGATCCGCCCGGACAAGCGGCGGCTTTAACGCCTGGCGTCAGCTCCGAGACGCACAACCCTCAACACGGGACGGCCGCGGCTTAAGCGCCGCGTGCGAGCGCGGCCAGACGAACGCGCCCGGGCTCCGTTGTAGCAATGAGCCGGCAACCGAGCGCCTTCGCGAGCAACCCCGAAAAAAACGCTTGAACCGTCCGCGAGGTGAGCTCGCCAACCGGGATTTCCAGCGTCAGCGCCGTGTGTGTGTCAGGGACGAGCTCGACGGTCTCGCCGATCACGTCGAGATGGAGGGGATCAGCCCTGAGGACGAGACGGCCGCCGCGCGGCAACATCTCCAACCCCACGCAGAGGAGGTTGCAGGCCAGTTTTTGCCAGTGGAGTGGCAGTCCGCGAACATCTTCCGGGTAATCGCAGACCACCCGGCTTGCAGAAAAAATCCCGGCGGCAAGCTCATATGGCGCGGGGCCGGCAATCATACTTCCGCGGCCAAATCCATAAGCGAAACGATGGAATTGCAGGCGAGAGGCGGCACGCCGCGCGCTTTCGCTGATCAGTTCCGCGGCGTCGCGACTAAAGTTCATCCCCCGCTCGGAGACTGTCTCTTCTTCGGCGAGGAGCTCGACACCGTTGTTGATTGCGGCAATCGGTGCGCTCAATTCGTGACACAAGCGAGCCGTGAGCAGCTCGAGCACCCGCATCGGAACAGCACTGTCGCCTTCCGCTTGGGGTGAGCTTAGCGATGGCGAACCCCGATGCACAGGGTCGACTGAAGCCGTCGTCGGTGGAGAATGATCCGCAGCCTGCCGCGCCATTCGGGCTCAACCGCTCTGGAAGCCTTGCTCCTTGATAACCACAAGGGCGTCAGTCAGCCGTCCCGGCGCTGTTGGTTGGCTTGGCTATTTAGCTGAATTACAACGCCAAGAGCCTTTCCGCGGCTGCGAAATCCTCGGGGCAGTTGGCATTAAAAAAGGGATCGATTGGATCGACGGGAAAGCAAACCTCGGTTAGGCGATAGCGCGCTGTCCATTGGTCGACCTTGCGGACGCCCTCCTCGGCGACTGCCCGGCGCAGATCTTCTCGCAGCCGCACCCGCCATAACCCGAAAACCGGGTGCAAGCGGCCATCCGAGGCGGCGCAGGCAAGATCGCCGCCACTCCGTTCAATGCCTTCTACGAGCCGCGCGACGAGATCGGTCGGGAGGAACGGCGCGTCGGTTGCGACGGTGGCGATCACGGGGCAATCGGGACGGTTCGCGACGGTCCAATCGAGGCCGGCGAGCACACCGGCGAGCGGACCAGCGAAACCAGGGATGCTGTCGGCGACCACGGGAAGGCCGAACTGCGAGAACCGCTTGGGATCGCCATTGGCGTTGAGCACGAGTGCGTCGACCTGCGGCCGCAAACGCTGGATGACCCGCTCGAGCAGCGAAACTCCGCCGAGCACGTGTAAAGTCTTGTCGCCGCCGCCCATGCGCCGCGACTGCCCGCCGGCAAGCAACAGGCCCACGATTTTCACGCCGCATCCTCCTCGAGGCTCGCCTTGCGAGAAAGACGCGGATGCCCGTCCGCAACCACTCGCGGGTCGCCGTCGAAAACGATACGCTCGCTGCCCGCAAGCGCGATGAACCGCTTGCCTTTCGCGCGCCCGATCAGCGTGAGCCCGGCCTGGCGCGCGAGATCGACGCCCCATGCTGTAAAGCCGGAGCGCGAAATCAGGATCGGGATGCTCATCTGCACAGTCTTGATCACCATCTCCGAGGTCAGCCGGCCGGTCGTATAAAAGATCTTGCCTCGCGGCGACACGTCGTGCAGATGCATATAGCCGGCGATCTTGTCGATCGCGTTGTGCCGGCCGACATCCTCCATGTAGAGAAGCGGCCGGTCCTCCTCACACAAGACGCAGCCATGGATGGCGCCCGCCGCCAGGTAAAGGCTCGGGGCGGTGTTGATCTTGCGCGTCAACGCATAGAGCCAGGAGGTGCGCAGTACCGCATCGGGGTCGAGCCGGACGTCGTCGAATTTTTCCATCAGATCGCCGAAGACAGTGCCTTGCGCGCAGCCCGAGGTCAGCGTCTTCTTCTTGAGTTTGTCCTCGAAATCGGTTTCCCGGTCGGTTCGGACGACAACGGCTTCGAGCTCGTTGTCGTAATCGATGCCGGTGATCCGGTCCTCGGGCCGCAACATGTTCTGATTGAGCAAGTAGCCGACCGCGAGATAATCGGGATGATCGCCGATCGTCATCATCGTGACGATTTCGCGGCCGTTGAGGAACAAAGTCAGCGGCCGCTCCATGACGACGGTTGCCCCGATCGGCTGGCCTTCGTGGTCGATACCGGAGACGGTGCGGGTCAGCCGCGGATCATCCGGCTGCGGGCGTACGGTGAATTCCTGCATAGCGCATAATTATGTAGGATGTTGATTATAGGTGCCACTCGGTGAGACCCGCATGATGGACGCGAAACGGCTCTACGAAGAGGACTTTGTCCTGTGGTCCAAGCATCAGGCAGAAGCCCTACGTGCGGCCGCGCGCGGTGGCTCGAACCAGCCGCTGGACTGGGAAAATCTCGCCGAGGAGATTGAGGAATTGGGGATATCGCAGCGATCTGCTCTCGGCAGCCACATCATGCGCATTATTCAGCACCTCGTGAAGCTGGAGTACTCTCCCGCGGTCGAGCCCCGCAACGGCTGGCGGCGCACGACAAAGCTGGCTCGGCTTCAAGCGCAAAAGCGCCTCGAAGAAAACCCGAGTTTGAGGCATGAGCTAGGGCGATTGACAGAACAGGAAACAAGGCGAGGGATCGAATACGCGATCGCCGACCTCGAAGAGCACGGGGAAACCGATGAGTTGGAAGCCAACGTCCTGCGACGGGCCAGCTACACCGAGGAACAGATTCTTGGCGATTGGTTCCCGGAAGAGACGTCGCGGTAGGGCGCAAGGCGTATGACGAGATCGGGGGCGACAATTGCAGGCTGCGCTCCTATGTTTAAAAGATAAGCCGCGGTGCAAGCGAGCAAGACATGATCGACCCGTTTGGACGAACCATCACCTATCTGCGTGTATCGGTCACCGACCGCTGCGACTTCCGCTGCGTTTACTGCATGGCGGAAGAGATGACGTTTCTGCCGAAAGCCGAGCTCCTGACCCTCGAGGAGCTGGACCGCGCGTGCAGCGCCTTCATCCGGCTCGGCGTCAAGAAACTGCGGCTGACAGGGGGCGAGCCCCTGGTGCGGCGCGGCATCATGACGCTGTTCCACTCCCTCGGCCGCCATCTTGCCACGGGTGCTCTAAAGGAGCTGACGCTGACGACCAACGGCAGCCAGCTGGCCCGCTACGCCGCAGAGTTGCGCGAATGCGGCGTGCGCCGCGTCAACGTCTCGGTCGACACTCTCGACCCCGTTAAATTCACGGAAATCACCCGCCGCGGCCGGCTCGATGTTGTTCTCGACGGGCTCGCGGCAGCGAAAGCCGCGGGGCTCGCGGTCAAGATCAATACGGTGGCGCTGCGCGGCGTGAACGAGCAGGAGTTTGACGAACTGGTAGCCTGGGCCGGGGAGCAGGGTTTCGACCTCGTGTTCATCGAGGTCATGCCGATGGGCGATATCGGCGGCGAGAACCGGCTCGAACAGTATCTGCCGCTGTCGCTCGTGCGCGCCCGGCTGCAACGGCGTTGGACCATGGAGGAGACGGATTACCGCACCGGCGGTCCGGCGCGCTATGTTACCGTGCGCGAGACCGGCCGGCGCCTGGGTTTCATTACCCCGCTCACGCATAATTTCTGCGAGAGCTGCAATCGGGTCCGGATGACTTGCACCGGCACGCTCTATATGTGCCTCGGACAAGAAGACGCGGCGGATCTGCGCACACCGTTGCGTCAGTCCGAAGGGGATGACGCGCTCGAGGCGGCGATCCTGGAGGCGATTAATCGCAAGCCCAAAGGCCACGACTTCATCATCGATCGGCGCCACAATCGGCCGGCTGTTTCCCGCCATATGAGCGTGACCGGCGGGTGACCGTTCCGCCGGCGCCCGGAGTTGCCATCGTCGCGGCGGAAACCGAAGCCGCGCAGGCTGCGCTTCATGAGTTGTGCGCCCTTTATCCGTGCGTCGCTCCCGAGCGCGCCGAGGTCATCGTGCCGCTCGGCGGCGACGGCTTCATGCTGGAAACCCTGCATCGCTTCCTGTCAAAGGGAGTGCCGATTTATGGCATGCATAGGGGCAGCGTCGGATTTCTGATGAACGTTTACCGGCCGGACAAGCTTTACGAGAGGCTCGCCGCCGCGCAACCGGTCGTGCTTCACCCGCTCGAGATGACGGTCCGAGACGAGCATGGTCGGCAGCATCGCGCGCTCGCTTTCAACGAGGTTTCGCTGCTGCGGGAAAGCCGGCAGGCGGCCAAGCTGCGGGTCAGCGTGGATCGCGTGTTGCGGCTCGATGACTTGATGGCGGACGGCATTCTTCTCGCCACGCCGGTCGGCAGCACGGCCTACAATCTCTCCGCGCACGGCCCGATTATTCCGCTGCGGGCGGGCGTCCTCGCACTGACCCCGATCAGCGCCTTCCGCCCGCGCCGCTGGCGCGGCGCGCTCTTGCCGCATGAGGCGCAGGTCCGCATCGACGCGCTCGAGACCGACAAACGCCCCGTGAGCGCGGTGGCCGACTTCACCGAGGTGCGCGATATCGAGAGCGTGGAGATCAGCGAAAACCGCGACGTCGCAATGACGCTGCTGTTCGATCAGGACGCCAATCTCGAAGAACGGGTGCTGAAGGAACAGTTCGCGTCCTGAACTCGCGTTACCGGCGGGTCGCTGAAAGCGAGAATGCGAGCGGCAGCCAAGGCTTGTCCGGCCAGCGATAGAGGCCCGCGCAGTCTTTGATGAGGATCCGGAACATCCGCCAGGGTACGGCGTCGTGCTCATGCAGCCAGTCTAGCGTCATCCCTGACGCTGTCAGGCTGGTGACGACGTCGCCGAGCGGATGGATCCAGTTGTACGTCGTCGCATTGGCCAGCTCGGCCTCGGGGTCCACATAATCGCTCGGGTCGATGTTGACGATCGGATCGCGCGAGAAGTAGGGCGCAAACCAGCCCGGCATGCCGTCGGGCCGCGCTGTATCGTCATCGAACACGTAAGCGGCGGGATGGCCGTCGGCGAGGTAGAGCGAGCCGCCGGTCCTCAGCATCGCCGCTACGATCCGAGCCCAACGAGTGATATCCGGCAGCCAGCAAATTGCGCCCCAGGTGACGAATGCTAGGTCAAAGCCATGCGGGGCCGGGATCGCCCCCATGGCGTCATAGAGATCGGCATGAATAAAGCGCGCGCGGTCGGTAAGCCCTAACTCGCTGGCTAACGCGCGTGCAACCTCGATTGCCCGGTTGGAAAAATCGAGCCCCGTGACCTCGGCGCCACGCTGCGCTAATGTCAAGCTATCCGCACCGAAATGGCACTGCAGATGCAGCACGCGCTTGCCCTCGACGGTTGGAAGCTCTGTTTCTTCAATCGCGTTTAACGCCCCGCGACCGGCGCGCAGAGCCGACAAATCCTGGCCGCGCCGACCGAGATGGACGCCGACCCGTTCATCCCAATTGGCGCGATTGGCGCGGTACCACTCGGCCTCGGCCACGAACTGTTCGACCGCTGCCCGTGAGCCTCGTCTCAGTCGAGCGCCAAGGGCTGCCCGTCGAGGTCTTCGGCGCGTTCGATTTCGATTAGCACCGCAAACCCTTTCTTCTCCGGATCGCGGTCCTTTTCCGGCTGAACCAGCCGCTGCCAGACCTCCTCGTAAACGGGGCCGGATTTGTAGATTTTGGCCCGTCCGTAGAACCGCGCGATCCCACCCTTTGGCAAGATGCCCTCTTCGCGAAGCTGCGGCTTGCGAACGAACACCGTGAGCGGGGTGCCATCGGACAAATTCTCGTTCGTCGATCCCTTGCCGCGCTCCCAGAGCCCGATATGCGTATCGTCGAACACCATCGTGCTGCCTCGGGGGCTCACTTGCGCAAAGCCGTTCGGCAGCACACTCCCCACCAAGCATACATTGGCCGGAAAAGCAGTATTGATGTGCGGCTGAAGTACTTTTGGAATACTGGCCATCAAGCCTCCACAAGTTGCGTGTTGCTCATTCTGCCGCCACGGGTCTGATTTCCGTGAGCCGGGCGCTCGTGAATGCCGCGAGTGCGTCGATCAACCGAGTGATGTCGGCCTGCAGCTGCGCAAAACCGACCGTCTTTTCGAGCGTCTTCTGATCCATGTAGAGGGCGCGGTCCACTTCGATCTGCAAGCTGTGCCGGCCTTCGCGCGGGCGGCCCTGCCGCTTGACGATTTCGACGCCCTTGTAGACCTCGTTGATGCGCACGGTATAGCCGAGGCTGCGCAGGGTGCGGGCTACGAATTCGGTCAATTCCGGCTCGCAGGTCGTGCCGTCACGATCGCCCAACACGAAATCGGCGCAGTGCCCCCCCTTCTTTCCCTTGCGTTGCGACGGCATCGAATGGCAATTCACATGCCAAATGGCTCCGAACTTGCGATGGATGCGGGTGCAGGCGTCGTCGAGCACTTGGTGATAGGGGGTATGGTACCGCTGGATCCGGGCGAGGATCTCGGCAACGGTGAGCTTGCGGTCGTAGATCGGCGTGCCCGTTCTGGCGACGCGACGCACGAGCCCGAGGCCGGACCGCGTCCTGTGAGAGGGTTTAAGGTCGAATGGCCAAGCCCCCTCGACCAACGTGGTATCGAGGTCGTCCGCAGCCCGGTTAAGATCGAGATAGCTGCGCGGAAAAACCGCGCCGATCAATGTCGCGCCACATCGGGGTGCTGCCGCGTAAAGCTCGTCGACATAGGTGTCTTCGGCAGTGCGCAAGACGTCGAGCGGGCAGCAGAATCGGAAGTCGTGCGGATAATGCGACCCGCTATGCGGCGAGTCGAAGACCAGCGGCGCCTCCGCACCTTCCGGGTCCCGGCGCCACAGCACGCCGGGAATTTCAAAGCTCACTTTCCAGCTCCTCCCTGGCCGGGCGCGGGCGGATGGATAATGAGTGAGCGAGCGCGGAAAACACACATGGCGGAGCAGCCACCCGGTTGACAGATCTCATAAGCCCGAACTTTACGGTCGGTTCCGCCGGCGAGCAAGCTAACGGAGATGGCGTACTATGCCGCCCAATCGTGACTCGCAGATACGCACGGTCCTGTTCGATCTCGGCGGTGTTCTCGTTGACTGGAACCCGCGCCACCTCTACCGGCGATTGTTTGCCGACGAAGCAGCGATGGAGCAATTTCTGGCGACCGTGTGCACGCAGGCGTGGAATGAGGAACAGGATGCGGGCCGGCCGTTTCAACAAGCGGTGGAAGCGTTGATCGCGCGATATCCGCAGCACGCCGCCGCGATCAGGGTCTATGATTTGCGCTGGGAAGAGATGTTGCGGGGCACGATCGAGGACAGTGTTGCGATCCTCGGCGAGTTGCGCGCCCGCGGCGTTCCGCTTTTTGCGCTGACTAACTGGTCGGCGGAGAAATTTCCGCTGGCTCGCGCCCGGTTCGGCTTTCTTGCGTGGTTCGACGGTATTGTCGTCTCCGGCGAGGAGAAGCTTAAAAAGCCGGATCCGCGCATCTTTCAATGTGCGATCCGCCGCTTCGGGCTCGACCCGGTTCGGACCCTCTATGTGGACGACGCGGAGAAGAACATCGCGGCTGCCAGCCTGCTGGGGTTCGAGACGCACCGTTTTGTTGAGGCCGGAGCGCTGCGCGCACGGCTCGTCGCCTGCGGTCTGTTGCCCGGGTGACGCCAACACTGATCGCGTGCAAGATGACACGACAGCTGTCAGTACATGGGAGCGCGCAGGTGCCCGAGCCAAACTATGCGGTCGAGCTCAATCCGCCCGATATCGAGCCCTACCGGGCCGGCAATACCGGTATCGAATATGTCACGACTTTCGACAGCGGCATGCCGGGCCCGCACGTCCTCGTCACCGCGTTGACCCACGGTAACGAGATCTGTGGCGCAATTGCGCTCGATCGCCTTTTCCGCGCCGGGCTGCGGCCGCGCCAGGGCAAGCTGACTTTGGCCTTCGACAATGTGGCCGCTTATCGGAACTTCAGTCCCCGGGTTCCAACGGCCTCGCGTTTTGTCGATGAAGATTTTAACCGCCTGTGGTCCCCGGCGACGCTGGACGGGCCGCGCCTATCCACGGAGCTGGCACGCGCGCGCGCCTTGCGCCCGATCGTCGATGCCGCCGATTTCCTACTCGACATCCACTCGATGCAGTACGCCACCGCGCCGCTGATGCTGGCAGGCACGCTGGAGCGGTCGGTGGCCTTTGCGCGGCGAGTGGGGATCCCGGAGTTGATCATGTGCGATGCCGGCCATGCGGCGGGACCGCGCATGCGCGACTATGGCGGCTTCGGCGATCCTCGGTCCCCCAAAACCGCACTGCTGATCGAGAGCGGACAGCACTGGGAGCGCCGCGCTGCGGAAGTCGCAAGTGACGTCATGTTGCGCTTTCTGATCGTCGTCGGCTCGTTAACCCGAGAGAATGCGCTGGCTCTCGCGGGACCGGATTTCGACGCGCACCCTCGGCAGCGCGTCATCCGGGTCACCGAAGCGGTCACGATTACCGGCGACAAGTTTGAGTTCGTGGAGGATTTCCGCGGGCTCGAGGTGCTGCCGGCCAAAGGCACATTGATCGGCCGCGACGACGGGCGCGAGGTGCGCACTCCCTACGACGATTGTGTGCTGATCATGCCTTCCCGCCGGCTTGCCAAGGGTCAGACCGCCGTCCGCCTGGGCCACTACGTCGAGTGAAGGACAAGCCCGCGCCCACCGTCTCCGCGGCACCAGCAAAACGCAGTTTCCCGCCGGTGGTCGATGAAGGCGCGCGCGTTCTCGTGCTCGGTACGCTTCCCGGCGAGGAGTCGCTGCGGCGCCAGCAATATTATGCGCACCCGCGCAACCTCTTCTGGCGGATCGTCTTTGCATTGTTCGACGACACCCCGCCCAACGGCTACGCAGAGCGGCTGGCGTTCGTTTCGGCGCATCGCATCGCGCTGTGGGACGTCTGCGAGATTGGCGAGCGCGAACGGAGCGCCGACACGACCATCCGTTTTGAGCGGCCAAATGCGATCGACCGGTTGCTCGATGAGCATCCGCTGATCGGCGCCGTCGCATTCAACGGCACGACCGCGCGACGCTTGTACGATCGTTATTTCCCGCGACGCGACAAGCTCACCTATCTAGGGCTGCCGTCCACGAGCCCGGCGCACGCGGCTATCGACTTCGCTGGAAAGCTCGCGCGCTGGAAGGTTTTGCGGGAGGTCCTCGAACAGGACGGCCGTCGTAGTTGGGTCGCAAGAGCCGGCTAGCGCGCGAAACTCGGTTAATTCAGCGCGCCAACGCCGCGACGATCGCGGACACCAGCGGTTTCATGAAGAAACTGTGACCGGGCGTAATCGTCGCCTCAAACCCGCGCCGCCGCAGTTCTGCGGCGGCGACCGGGCCGACCGCCGCGATGGCGACTGACCGAAGCGCTGTTTCTAGCCCTCCCGCCCGCCCCGTCGCCTTCGCGACGCCGAACAGGCGGTGCACCTGCGGCGAGCTGGTGAAGGCAATCACGTCGACTTCGCCGTTGGCCATCAGATCGATCAGCTCGATAACCCTCTCGTCATCGGCCGCGGAGGCGTACACATATGGCAAGACTGGGTCGGGGTCGGCGCCCGCCTGCCGCAGAAAATCGGTGAACTTAACATTGGGGTTATCGGGGTAGAGCTGGACCCCAACCCGGTGCCCCCGCAAATCAACCGTGGACAATGTGGCGATCACCCCGTCTGTCGTCGGTTCTTCGGCGCGCAAATCGGATTTCAGTCCAAGCTCCCTCAGTGCGCGCTCCGGCTTCGGCCCACGGGTGATCTTCCGTCCCCTGCCCAATGCATCGACGAAGGCGGCTTCGAGGCCCAGTCGTTGCGCGAACCCGTGCAAACGGCGCAGCCCCTCCCCGGTAAAGAACACCAAATCGTCGCAAGGAAGGCGCATCAGCCACTCGCGGATCGGCGCCGGATCTGGTGCATCCCTGATCGCTACCATCGGGCACCGCAGCGTCGTGGCGCCCCGTTCTTCAAGCATCCGGGCAAGCCGGTCGAGTTCGCGCGTCTCGGGGAGAGCGACGCGACGGCCTGAAAGTGGGCTCGCGGCAGGTTTACCGGTCATGGAACCCAAGCTGATCTCGGCAGGGCCGCCGTGCAAGTTTATAGTCCCAACCGAGGGCACCATTGCGCCGGAGAAACCAGATGGAGCGCCAGTACGAGACCGTGCGGATCGAGGATCGCGGCGAGGGATTGTTGCTGGTCACGCTCAACCGGCCGGACGTCGCCAATGCGATGAACACACAGATGGGGAGCGACCTGCTCGCGTTTTTTGAAGAGATTAACGCGGCCCCGTCGGCACAGCGCTGCATCGTGCTGACGGGCGCCGGAGAGCGGGCGTTCTGTGCCGGCGGCGACCTCAAAGAGCGCAACGAGATGACCGACGAAGCCTGGCAGGAACAACACCTGCTCTTCGAGCGCATGATCCGCGCCTTTATTGGTTGTCCGGTCCCGGTAATCGGCGCCGTCAACGGCGCGGCTTATGCCGGCGGTTGTGAATTGGCGCTGTGCTGCGATTTCATCTATGCCGCCGAGACGGCGCGTTTTGCGCTCACCGAGGTGACGCTTGGCATCATGCCGGGCGCCGGCGGCACGCAGAACCTGCCGCGCGCTGTCGGCGAGCGGCGTGCTAAGGAAATCATCCTGACCGGCCGCCCGTTCACCGCCGCCGAGGCCTACGACTGGGGCATGGTCAACCGGCTGTGCGCGCCGGGGCGGGTCGTCGAGGAGGCGCTCGAAACCGGGCGCCGCATCGCCGACAACGCGCCGATCTCGGTCCGGCAAGCCAAGCACGCGATCCATTTCGGCATGCAAATGGATCTCGCGAGCGCCATGATGTTCGAGATCGAGGCCTACAATCGGATGGTCCCGACCGAGGACCGGCGCGAAGGCGTACTTGCCTTCAATGAAAAGCGCCAGCCGCGCTTCAAGGGCCGCTGAGAAGAGGAGAACACAGTGACGGACGCTACGCACATCGCCAATCTCACTGAGTTTCTGGCGTTTCGCGCGACGGACCTGCGCTACGAAAATATTCCGGAGCCTGCTAGAGCCCTCGTGCGGCAGTGTGTTCTCGACTACTTCGGGGTCGCGATTGCAGGGGCCGATGATGCGCTCGTTCGGATCCTCCTGGACGAGATGATGGAAGCGGGTGGGGCGCCGCAAGCAGGCCTAATCGGCCACCAGGTGCGCTTGCCGGCATTGTCGGCAGCGCTCGTCAACGGTGCTGCAGCCCATGCGCTCGATTACGACGACGTCAATATGGCGATGCCGGGACACCCCTCAGTAGCAATCCTGCCGGCCCTCCTCGCATTGGCGGAACTGCGAGGCGCCTCCGGCCGTGATCTGATCATCGCGTTTGTCGCCGGTTATGAGACCGCTTGCCGCATCGGCGCCGCATTGCGGCCCGGGCATTACAATCTAGGCTTTCATTCGACCGCCACTATTGGCAGCTTCGGCGCGGCCGCTGCCTGCGCGCGACTGCTGGGCTTGCAGACTATCGGGACGGCGACTGCGCTCGGCATTGCCGGGACGCAGGCGGCCGGGCTCAAGTCGCAGTTCGGGACGATGTGCAAGCCGTTCCACGCCGGCAAGGCGGCGCAGAATGGGATGCTCGCAGCGCGTCTTGCGGCGCGCGGTTTTTCGAGCCGCACGGATATCCTCGAGTGTGTCCAGGGCTTCGCATCGACCCACGGCCCGGATTTTTCGCCTGAAGCGGCCCTCACCACACCAGAGGCCGGTCTGCACCTCTTTGCCAATCTCTTCAAATATCATGCCGCTTGCTATCTGACGCACGCGCCGATCGAATGCGCCCGCCGGCTACGGGAGGAACATCGCTTGAACCCTGACGATATCGCCCGCATCACCCTGCGGCTCGACGAGAGCTGCGAGCGCGTCTGCAACATTCCCGCACCCGCCGACGGATTGCAGAGCAAATTCAGCCTGCGGCAGACGGTGGCGATGGCCTTGGCCGGGGTCGATACCGCAAGCCTCGGCGCCTACAGCGCTGAGAATGTGCAGGATCCGGCTCTCGTGAGCCTGCGCGAGGGGATCAGGATCGAGTGGCAGGACAGTTGGCCGCAGACCTTGGCCGAACTCGAGGTCGAGCTCACCGATGGCCGCCGCGCCACGGCCAAGCACGACGCCGGCATGCCCGCTGCAAACATCGATGAGCAGGGGGAGCGGCTCGCCGCCAAATTCGATGTGCTCGTCGAGCCGGCCCTGGGAGCGCCGCGCACGCGGGAACTGCGCGAAATGATTTCCGGGCTCGACGGACTTGCAGATGTCGGCAGCCTCGGGCGGCTCGCTGCAGCCTAAAAGGGGGGCGGACCCCGGGCGTAGTCAGCAGCCGCAAATCGCGTCATAATCTTTCTCTTTAGACAGGGAGTGGAAACGATGGCGTACAAGCTCGAAGGCAGCATCCTGGAAGTCTGCGATTGCGAGGTCCTTTGCCCCTGCTGGATCGGCGAGGCGCCGGACAACGGGACCTGTCAATCCGCGGTCGCCTATCACGTCGATCGCGGCACCATCGACGGGGTCGACGTCTCGGGACTAACCCTCGGAACCAATGTCTTCATCCCCGGAACCCCTCTGGCCGGGAACTGGCGCGCACAGATCTATGTCGACGAGCGCGCGACGAAGGAGCAGGAGGAGGCGCTCCTCAGTGTCTTCACGGGCAAGCAAGGCGGACCCGTCGCCGATCTGGCGGCGCTGATCGGCGAGGTGGTCGGGGTCGAGCGCGCGCCAATTACGTTCGAAGTAAAAGAAGGAAAAGGAACCCTCCGTATAGGCAACACGACCGAGGCCGTCATGGAGCCCTATCGCGGGCCAAGCGGCAGACCGACGACACTCGTCGACAGCATCTTCTCGACAATCCCGGGTTCGCCGGCCTATGTCGCGAAGGCTTCGATGTTCCGCCTGAAGAATAAGGCTGTGGGTGTCGACGTCGACTTGAGCGACCATAACGCGATCCAAGGTCAGTTCGCCTTCGAAGGCTAGCAGGCCCGCATGCCAGCGGTCTTGCTCCCCACTCTAACCCTCTCCCGCCCGCGGGGCAGGGGAGGGTGGGGGCTTGTGGCGCTGCTGACAGCGCTCACTGCCACGGCGTGGCTGACATTGTGGCTGTGGGGGCAGAGCCCTTACGCGCGCTACATCGATCACGGCCTGTGGGCCGAAATCGGCTTTGCGGGCAGCCTCTGCCGCGCGCTTCCCGGCGGCGGCGAAGCGCTGAGCATGCTGCTGGTCGCAAGCGGCTGGGTGCTGATGCTATCGGCGATGATGCTGCCGACGACTTTGCCACTGCTCGATATCTTTCGGCGCCTGACGGCTCAGCGCGCCGATCGAGGCTGGCTGATGTTGCTCCTTGTGATCGGCTATCTCGCGATCTGGAGCGCCTTCGGCCTTGCCGCGCACCTCGCCGACCGCGCGGTGCTGCTTGCCGCAGGCCACTCCAATTGGCTGACCGCAAACGGCTGGGTTATCGGGGCGGCGGTTCTGGCGATGGCCGGCCTTTACCAATTCAGCGCACTCAAATACCGCTGTCTCGACAAGTGCCGTGCGCCTTTGGGTTTTGTGATCGAGCACTGGCGCGGAGCTCGCGAAAAATGGCACGCGCTTCTTTTAGGCTTCCGACACGGCGCCTTTTGCGTCGGCTGCTGCTGGGCGCTGATGATGCTGATGTTCGTGGTTGGCACCGCCAATATCGGCTGGATGCTGACATTGGGCGCAGTCATGGCGGCCGAGAAGAACCTCCCCTTTGGCCGCCGTCTCGCCGCCCCGTTAGGCGCAATTCTATTGCTCGCCGCGCTCTCGGTTGCAATTGCGGGCCCGACAAGCTGAACACCAGTCTTGCTGGGCGGCACGGCTGTGCCGTTGCAATTCGCCGCGGGTCGTTATTCACTGGGCGTCGTCCGGTTGCGCGGGCGCCGGATTCTTCGATAACGAAGCCGAGAGGGGAGAACGTCATGAATGCCGTTCGGTCACGGCCGTACACTCTGTTGCTTGCTGCGCTCGCCGTAGGGGTTGCCGCTGCCGCAGTGCCGGTCGCCGCGCAACAGCCGGCTGCGAATCCGGCGCCGCCCGCACAACCGCCCGGGCCGGCCGCACCGCCGCCGACACCGCCGTCTTGGGCGCAGGGCCGGCCCGATACGCCGGCGGTCGCGAATATAGCGCCGGTTGCTCCGCCACCGATACCGGCCCCGGCCGACAAGCTGCCGCTCGCCAAGCTGAAGTTGCCCAAGGGCTTCAATTTGGAAGTTTACGCCGCCGGATTGGCCAATGCCCGCTCGCTGCGGGTCGACGATCGTGGCAATGTTTACGTCACCACGCGTCTGCTCGATCGCATCTACGCGATCACCGACAGGAACGGGAAGAGAGATGTCAAGACGATCGCGACCGGGCTCAATTCGCCGAACGGCATCGCCCTTCACAACGGCACGCTCTACATCGCCGAGATCAACAAGATTTCGAAGATCGACGATGTCGCGGACAGGCTCGACAATCCGCCGAAGCCGACCGTCATCTATGACGACCTGCCAAGCGACGCCCCGCATGGCTGGAAATTTCTGACCGTCGGGCCGGACAACAAGCTTTATTTCAACATCGGCGCGCCGTGCAATATCTGCATGCCGTCCGACCGGCATGCACAGATCCGGCGCATCAACCTCGACGGCAGCGGCGCCGAGGTGGTGGCGCGCGGCATCCGTCAGATCGTCGGCATGGACTGGCACCCGAGGTTGAAGGTGCTCTATTTCACCGAGAACCAGCGCGACTGGCTCTCGGAAGACCAGCCGCAGGACAAGCTCAACCGCCTGCTCCATCCCGGCGAGGACAATTTCGGTTTCCCCTATTGCGACGGCGGCGATATTCCCGACCCGCAATTCGGCTGGGGTCATAGCTGCAACGAATTCACCAGGCCCATCGCGCAGCTCGGACCGCACAGCGCGCCGCTCGGCATGCGGTTCTACACTGCCAAGATGTTCCCGAAAGAATACCGCGACGCGATCTTCATTGTGCGCCACGGCTCGTGGAACAAGAGTAGGAAGATCGGCGGCGATGTCGTCGTGGCGCGGCTCAACCCGGACGGCACGGTCAAATCGATCGAGCCGTTCATCACGGGCTTCATCCAGGACAATAATTATGTCGGCCGACCGGTCGACATCGAATGGATGAAGGACGGGTCGATGTTGTTGTCCGACGACTATAACGGCGCCGTCTACCGCATCGGTTACGGACGGCCGGCACAGGTCAGCATGCGCCATTAGGCTCTCAGATGCGCTCTAATCGTTCGTGCCCGGCCTAGTGCCGGTATCCACGCTAGGCGGCAAACCGCATGTTGGCCCTCGTGGATGCCCACGGAACAAGTCCGTGGGCTGAAGGCCCACGGGCCAATGCCCGGCCACGAACGGAAGAATTATCGGTGTAGCTGAGCCTCCACAGTCGGATCAACGGGGAAACGATGCGGCGCATCGCCAAGACGGGGTCTTTTCTTGCACTATTCCTCACCAGTGCGCTTCCCGTCCCTGCCGCCGATCCGGGGGAGAAACTGGCGCCGTGTCTGGCCTGTCATGGTGCCGAGGGGCAGTCGGAAACCGAGAACGTGCCGTCGCTGGGCGCGCAGCCGGCCCCTTACACCGTGATCCAGCTGTTCATGTTTCGCGAAAAAATGCGCGTCGCCGAGCTGATGAATGAAATGGCGAAGGAACTCGCCGACAACGACCTGCAATCGGCTGCCGATTTCTTTGCGAGCCAGGCGGGGCCCAAACCGCCGGCCGACGCCGGGGACCCGACGCGGCTCGAACGCGCTGGCGCGCTCGTCGAACTGAACCACTGCAATGTCTGCCATCGCCCCGATTTTTCCGGGCAAAACAACGTCCCCCGACTCGCCGGCCAGCGCGAGGACTATCTGCTGAAGACGTTGCGCGACTACAAGAGCGGTGTGCGCCGCGGCTACGATGCGTCGATGGCTGAAGTGCTTCAGCCGATCGACGACGGGCAGCTCGTCGAGTTCGCGTATTACCTAGGGCGTCTGCACTGACCGCCGGACCGCGGTCGAAGCTTGTACCGGAAGCTCATTTGACAACGAAGAGGTCGTAGATGAGATGTCCTTCTTTTCCAGGCTTGAACTCCACCATCTTTCCAATCGCCTGAACGTCTCTGAGCCAGGAATATTTTTCCGAGCTCGTTTCGAAGGTGGGGGCGCTGATCAGGTAGCAGTCGTCGGCCTTTAATGCCTCTCCTTTGCGGAACCGATCTGTGGTCTCTTTATCACAGTACATTCTGCCATTGTAACTCATATAGATTAGCTCGTGTTCGTCGGTTTCGATAATCACGCGCGCGTCTAATCGAAGTCGCAAGGCGTCGCTCGGGATGACCCTTACCCAATCGGCGGATGGATCCAAAACCCTGCCGCTGACTTTACCCTTTACCCATCCGCCTGCTGGGTCGCGAGAGATCGCGAGACTGGGGTCAACAGCGAGGGACGCAGTCTTCGGCAGGTATACCGTCATAAGATATTCAGTATTAAGAGAGGTCGTTGGTTGCGCCATCGCTGACGGCACAGAGAGAAGGGCCGCCGTTGCGAACATTCTCAAAAGTGAGTGTAATGCAACAGTGTTCATCGTCTCCTCCCATTACCCCCGGTTCCGTTTCTGTGATTGGGCCGGTCACCTGCGCTGATGGCGACTGCCGGGCTTGCTACGCTATCTGTTAAAAACCGGCACAGATTTGGTGAAGGTGCCGCGGCGTTACGGCAACTTCAGTAAATGTGTTGGCCGCCGTTGACGAAGATTTCGGTGCCCGTGACATAAGCTGCATCGTCGCTGCAGAGGAAAAAGATCGTCCCGGCGACGTCTTCGGGGTCGCCGAGCCGATGCAGCGGGATCCGCGGCAACAGCACGGTGGTCTCGGGAGACAGCATCGCCGTCTTGATCTCGCCGGGAGCGACGGCATTGACACGTATCCCGAGCTCAGCGAATTCCGCCGCCATCTCGCGCGTCAATGCGGACAAGGCAGCTTTGGAGGTCGAATAAGCCGATCCGGCAAACGGGTGCACAACGTGCCCTGCGATCGATGTGATGTTGACGATGGCGCCCTTGGCTTGCGCCAGTGGCCCGCAGAAAGCCCGCGCCAATATCAGCGGCACAAAAAAATTGATCTGGAATACCGTACGCCAATCCTCGAGATCGGTGTTGAGACAGCCAAGCCGTTCCTTTGTCGGGGATTTGGGCGACACGCCGGCATTGTTGACGAGCGCGTGCAATGGGCCGTCGAGGTGGGCGCCCGCTTCGGCGATAAGGTGATCGAGATCGTGCGGTTTCCCGAGATCCGCGGTGACGTGGTGCGTCCAGTTGGGGTCGCGCTTGCATTCTTCCGGAACCGGATCGCGCGAGCAGGTGATGATCCGCCAGCCGGCGTCACTAAAGCGCTTGACCGTGGCGTGGCCGATCCCGCGGCTTGCGCCGGTCAGCAGCAGGACCTTTCGTTTCGAACTCACTGCGCTGCCGTCCGTCGCGGGAAATTGGATCGCGGCTCTTCAATCCCCTCCGGATCCTGGTGAATGATAACCTCGGCGTGGGGAT